>Ga0157364_1009380_pt1 | contig 10129 bp, 7 predicted proteins | sample AttsexASBM2_FD_111476 | JGI IMG/M metagenome (GOLD analysis project Ga0157364, IMG submission 111476) | Fungus gardens microbial communities from leaf cutter ant in Ribeirão Preto, State of São Paulo, Brazil - Atta sexdens ASBM2 | ecosystem: Host-associated > Fungi > Mycelium > Unclassified ... | reverse complement strand
GTTAAGTGTTAATTAGGTTTGATAAGAGGGAGAAGGCTAAGGAAAAATCTAATATGAATTCATTAAGGATTTAGGGTAATTATGTGCGAGAGCAGTCAAATGAGGTCGATACTCCTGTGTTCGAGTTTAACTCTCATTCCACGCCCACATACACCTTGATTTTATAAAATTTTATAAATATTGATTAGTATCCTTGAGGTTTTCACGTTGAATGCTTTCTATATAGAAGATTATGCGTTTCGCGGATTTTCTCTGTGTCCAGCTCCATTCTTGGAATGCTAACGTTTCGTAAATCTTGCAGTTCACTTCATCAGAGATATAGTATTCAGGTTGCTCCTCGCCCTGATAAAATAAACTGCAAAGGTTGAATCTGCACACAAAGAAAACCAGCGCATAATCTTTAAATATTGATTGGATTTATATGTAAGATAGAACTACTTCCTAACAGCTGATAAAAGGATCGATCAGTCTTCAAGAGTTTATCACATCTGATAACAATAAGTGTTATTTATTTCTTTTTTATACATACGTATAATTTTAAAAGATTAGAAAAACACGCTTACTTTTCCCGAAAGACTTTTATATTCTTAATTTTATTTTCTTAAGTTATTAACTGTACACGGTTTTTATTATACAATTAATCCTAGGTATACACTTATTTTTTGTATACGAGATTATCTGTGTTATCACAAAGAGATCCTAGGACCTCCTGTCAGTCTTTTCATCATGTTCGAGAAAATTACTGTATTGTTATTAATGTTTTTTTAATCGATCATAAATAAACTATAAAAAATATGTCTATTACTCAATAATAATCTAAAACTTATAAGTACCGAAAAATATAACCTCCCTACTTACTAATTCTACCAATAATAAAATTTCGTAACTTTATCAGATTCTCAGAAACTTCAGAGTATATACCTAGGGTTAAGATTCTGTTTGCTTTAACATAAGATCGAGTTCTTGTAAAAGCTGTGTCATACGTTGTACTAAAGTAAATCCAGACATTGTGTTTGGTCGTAACGTTCGGATGTAACATTGCTTGTACAGATTTGCGAGTGTTTCATGCCTGAAATTAAAAACAAGATGTATTAAAATAATGGAAATAGTAAAACATGAATTTCATTTTCACAATCTTTGAAATATTATATAATAAATTTAGAGCAACGTACTCTTTTTTATTGTGCACGGGACTTTTACTAAGAAATAGCTTGGTTAACGATCGTAAAAGAAACTGCAATCTCTGTTCCAACAGAACTATGAGATTTTCCTCATCATCCATTAACTTTTGTTCTTCGACCACTTTTTCATGTTCGGCATTACTATCTTCTGTTTTATTATCGATTGTCTTTTGTTTCGTTGCATTACGTCGTTCGCATAACATTTTCATAATAGGTATACAATGTAATATTAACTCCAGACCATTTTGGTATGCTTTTAACTTACTATTAAAAGTAGTGCCATCTGAAAAAATAAATGTAAAAATTCTGTTATAGCAAAAAAAATTTGAACGACGGAAAGAATGATGAACTTTCTAAAAAGAAAGACGTACTACGCGCTTGGTATTCCGACAGGGCAACTCTTTCCATTTGTACCGTCAAATATTCCGTGCTCTGCTCTAACGAGAGCAACAGCTTCGCTGCTTTATCGTAATACAATTTGCACAACTGCAAACTTGTCTTTTTCTTGCTACTATCCGCATCCGACTCAATTTCTCTGTACACGCGATGGTATAACGAAGCCAATCGATGTTGAATGGTCGCAGCGCGGAATTGATAAACCGGCTGACGTGGTCCCGGTGTATCTATATCACAATGTTTGAGTGCCTTCTGGAGAGTATCTACTACTTCTCTCTCCAATTCCTCTTCACTCTACAATAAGAGAATTAAAAAAGAATTTAATGCATTTTTGAATTTATCATTAAATTGTTGACGAGAAAACTTATTTACGCAACAGTAAAGATTAACTAGTTACATTAATTAGTTAAGTTACTGTACTTTATATTCAGCAGTTGGATAATCCTGCAACAACGTGGCTTTTGTGTACAACGTTGTTGAGAAATCCCACATGACCGTGTCCCATATTGCCGGATTTGTTTTCCTATCACCCAAGACCTGCAACGCCTTTTGATAGCTCACGAGTGCCTTGTTGTAAAAATGACGCTCCTGCGTGTTTTGTTTGCCATGCATATGTGCGCAGAGTCGCATAAGCCGACCGCTATTAGAGTGCAAAAGCGCCAGATTCGCTTCGTCATGGACAGTCTCGAAAGCTTTAACTCCAGATTCCAAATGAGTCAAGGAACGCGTTAAAAGCGTAGTTACATCCGGTAAATTCAATATATCATCTGTTTGATTTTCTTGATGATATCGAGCTATAAAAATTTATAATTTCTTGATTAATAAACAAGTTAATAAACAATTTATAATTTCTTGATTAATAAACAAGTAAATTTGTTATCTTCTATTGAAATATAAAGTTCACGTACATCCCGCTTGATTCATGTAAAGAACACCCAACTCATTATGGATATTTCCTAGTCGTCTCAATAAATTATTTTTGTCCATATCCATCGGCTCCAGAGATAGAGCTTGCTCGTAACATTTGTACGATGAAACCAATGTAGATTCTAGACTTCCTAATTCCTTTGGTAATAATTCAGCACCATCTGTAATAAAATACGCATTAATAATGACCGTTCATGTATCACTTTCATTTAGTGCATTTCGGTGCTTACTCATATCCAGATCCTCCATACTGAACAGTTCTTCAACTATTTTCTCCTCCACTTCATTCTTCGTATCGTAATCTTTCCTATGCTTCTCAACGTTGCACCAATCTTGCACTGTCATAAAACAACAATCTCCCGCACGACCTAATAAATAGCTGAGCGATTTGTCGTTTCTTATACCGCAGAAGATTTCCAATATTTTCTGGCAGTACAATACTTCCAGCATATATCTTAAAGAGGCACCGTAATTTTTATTTACGTATTCATTCTCGGCGAGCACAGCGAATATCAAAGACGCTTTTTCGTATAATAATGTTTTTAAATGAGCATTCCAACAAATGTTATCGCTCTTTTTTGGCGCTTGCCATGTTGGCAATGTTTCTGTCTTTGATTTACACAACAAAGCATTCACGTTTGCTATTTCCTTCGTAATGTTCTTTTCACTTCTCTTCTTTTTCTGTTTGTTTTTCTTTTTATATGCGAGACTATGATTCTCCAAACTTTTATCAAATGTGACATTCTTATTTTGCTGATTTAATGGGGTGTAAGGCATAGGAATCGCCTGGAAAGGTTTCGCAACGTTAGGATGCATCTCCTCATATTTCCTTTTCTCTTTCTCATATTCTTCTGTTTTTTTTTGCTCCTCATCGTTGTTACCATCGGTTGGAAAATATTGAAGACAATCGAGTCCGTGCGTAACATGTTCCAATCCAGATAGACATCTCTCTTCTACAGTACCAGACATTGGAGGTGCCTTGTACTTTGGTTGCTCACGTTGTTCTTTCACTACAAAAACGATAACATTAAGAAGATTAATATTAATTTTTATACAAAAAATTAAAAATAATAGAATTGAAATCAAGCTTATTTACTGTTGGCTAAGGTCAAAGATTTAATCGCACAAGTTTCTTCTTCCTCTTCCTTTTCATTTTCTTGACTCGCACCACATTCACTATGAACATCTTCTTCGTCGCTTTGATCTGATAACCCTGGACTGGCTGGATCTGTATCCGATGGTATGTACAAATCCGAAAGCATAAAATGCGCAGATGTAACAATTTGCGGATATTTCTCTTTAGGCAGCAATTGAACGCAATTTTTTAGCAGCATTCTAATCGTACCCTGATGACGATGATAATCGGGAGAATATTTCATGTTGCGAGCTACTCTGTATAACAACATTGCAACAGGCACAGTAAAGGGATTTTGTCCCTTCTCTTCTGAAACATCACTGCACAATGATGTTAAATCATATAACTTTACAACATCATCATCTTTACCTAAAAAAAAAAACATTGCATGTAAATGAAATATTTTTAAACTAATATAAAAATTTCTATTTACACTTTCCATGTACCAAGTTTAAAACTTACCTTTAAATAACCAATAAGTGTGACCAGCTTTTGTCGCATTATTTTTTAGGAAACTTAAAATATTCTGAGCAACGTCTCGAATCACTTTAGGACTAAACTTTGAATTATCTAAATTTGGAAGATCTTCGGTTTTTATTAGTTCATATTTCTGTACGATACCATTTAAATGATAACACATCACTACTTCTGGAACATTACACATTAAATTATCTAACCAATAGTCTATTCCTGTTAAGACACTTATAGGTTTCGTCATGTCTCTTAGTCGTAGACTTATGCATGGATGTGTTTGACCGCCAAATATCGGCATGTCTGTTCCAACAAGCATCTGTATGTTTTCAAATGTCCATACAACATTTCTTGAAAAATTATGTTTGTAATTCGGATCAGGTACTTTTTCTTCTTGTGTAGGTTCAGGTAAACATGGCTCTAATGTTTTCACAGGTAACTGAGGTTTTTCGCTCTCTTTGTTTTTATCTGCTAGCACTATAGAATGATATAGAAATTTCGATACCAAATTCCTTTGCTGTAAACTATTTCTGCTGTATGCCTTATGAAAAAGACGTTTTTCCTTATCACCGAGATTTTGAAAAATATGCTCGTAGAAGAATTTTTTCAACCATTCCCAATCGCTTTCTGCTTGTCTCAGCAGATATTTATGTATGTCAAAATCATCTAGCAATAATGTATTTTCGATACGATGCACCATCATCGAAATTACGTCATGATTGTAAGGCAGTTTGAGTAATTTCTTTATATTTTCAGCATCTGACACCACATCTACTTCACCGACGCAATCGGGAAACATGTGTGCCATGCGAAAGCTGGAAAATCCTGTACTCTGAGACCAAACATTTTGCAGACCATAACTTTCCGCCGAGCTACTGAGCCAATTACTGGGCGGAAGGTTCAAGTCTGTGTTGCACTGTAATTGTGCATATGTCGCTGGTGTTTGAACAGCAGAATATTTCACTACTGCGGTTGATTTTACAGGTTTCTTTGGAGAATCTGGAGGTATAGCTAGAGCCATTGACTTCATCTATAATATATAAAATTAGTTCTTAATTCTATAAAATTTTAATCTTACAAAATTTAATTTAAATATCAATTTAAAATATCAAATTTAATTTAAAATAAAATATCTTTTCTTATTGAATTCAAATTAAAAGAAGATATAAAGACATGATGAAGCATAGAAGACCATCTTTACATATATCAGATTATAATAATAATGATAAACTTTTCTGCAGAAGAGTATATTATTTTTTAAATAAAACATATCAAAACGATGATCACATTTGTAATAAACTTACTGCAACAACGTTAGTATCCGAGTTTTTTGACATTCTTGTGAATTAATTGTTGTCACACGTGATAGCAAAATATTACCGTGTCTGAAAATTTTTAGAAGAACGCACGGAGCTGCGTGGAACACAGTAAAACATGGCTTTCAATTCTCTCAAGCCAAATTGCCAGATAAAGGAAAGCCTTGAGAACCTTGCAAGTGGACATGCCCACGTTTGCCCACGTTTTGCGAAGTGTGAAATCTGTTTAGTGGCGCCTCCAATGTCCTCCATGTGCACGTTGAACTACATAATCAACATGGATTTCTCGGTGGGTAACATATCCACGATCTTCAATTTTATTTTCTAACACTAGACTGGAAAAAATGAAGTGGATGTGTTATTCGTGTGGCTACATTAATTTATATGCGAATGTATATACAAAGGTAGGAAGATATTTATAGAAAATCTAAGAAATCAGAATTTCAATTTTATATTTATAAAAAATAAAATCACTCAATCACAGATATTGTAAAAAAAGTATATATTGTAAAAAAAAGCAGAGTTGCTAATAATAAGTGCTAATAAAAATAAATCTTTCAATTTTATGTTATATAAATTTCATATTATATATTGTTTTTACAATATGTATGATTAATAGATTTTCTTTTTTTAAAATAAAATTAAAATTAAATTAAAATTCTCGTTTCTCTAGATTTTCTTTAATCTTTGTGTATATTATTTATTTTAATAAAAACAGAAAACAAAGAAAACTGCATTTGATTTTGAGTTTTATATGTAAGTTGAATTTTGTAAATATAATAATAACATTCTTTATTTTTTAGAACAAAAATAAAAAATGTGTATCTCAATTAAGCAGATAATTCATTTCTGTAAACAAGTTTTGAGAAAGAGAACATATATGTATATACTACCTAAGATATGATAATCTTCAACGTCGAAGTGAAGCCCAAGAAACTCATAGATCAACCATGCAAGTCAAAGTCACGAAGTTGCGATATTGAAGTCTTAAACAATATTATGCAAGGACATGCACATGCTAATAAAATTATCTTGTTCTCTTTCTCTCTCTCTCTCTCTCTCTCTCTCTCTCTCTCTCTCTCAATGATAATGTTTTCAAAATTTATTTGCAAAGAAATTAGCGAAACGTCTTCAGCGAAAATAAAAATCGGAGAGTATCGAATGTAACAAAATAGGACAAAAGCGTTTTTTGAAAATGAAAATTGAGATAACGAAATAAAAGAGACATTTATTCTTCTTTTACATTTCATTGTCTCAATTTTCGCCTTCTAAAAGCTCCATTTACGTTTTTGTCATTCTCTCTTTATAACATTTGACTTACAGTTCAATCTTTATTTTCACCAGAGATTACAAAATAATTCATGCAAATATCTCAGAAACGCAAAAAAGCGTCGCGTGAGTGCGATCCAAACGTCTCATCCATTCTGTTAAACGCCTTAGGAAGTCCTAAAAGTTTATCATACGTCACCATATATTCCTGGTATATAAGTCTCCAACCGTTGCTCGACGATCTATTCATTTTGTCTGAACCGAAGAGACAAAGACATTTCTACTATGGTGGCGAATTTCAAGGTCTACAAAAAATGTTCACCCAACGGTAAGCTCGCTGTTTATCTGGGTAAACGCGACTTCATCGACTACCTGTCGGGTACCGAACCGATTGACGGTGTAGTCCTAATCAGTCCGGAATATGTGGATAGCAACAGGAAAGTATGGTGCCAGCTATTGTGCAGCTTTCGCTACGGACGCGAAGAAGATGAAGTGATGGGTCTCAATTTCCAAAAGGATCTTTTCCTGACGTCAGAGCAAATTTTTCCACAAATTAAGAAGCCCGAATCCAATCCTACCAAGCTGCAAGACAGGTAAGAAATATTCATTAATAATTTAGACAGACATAAAATACAGTAGTAAATCTATATAGCACATTGTTATAATTATGTTATTGCATTTGCTAAAGCATTATAATGTTACTGCATGATGGAATTTATTGCTGGAATGTGTTCATTATAATGTACTAAAAATTAAGTGAGAATTAATCAATATTTAACAATGTTTAATATCATCTAATGTTTCAAAATTGATTTTTAATTTTTATTTGTTATATTTCTTTATTGTTTTCCTTTTACATTATTCTAAAAAATTTTCGTATATTAATGAGTAATGAAGTTATTATTTTAACGCTTTCAACAAGCGAAATTTAATTTCAACAAGCGAAACCTAATTAACTTGTCAACTGTAGATAAAATATCATAAGATCACATAAGACATAAGAATCTGAATATGTCTTTCTGGAATAGGTTGTTGAAGAAACTGGGTTCGAATGCGATTCCCTTTACCTTCACATTCCCGCAGAGCGCGCCGTCTAGCGTGACTCTTCAACCTGGACCCGACGAGATCGGCGAGCCGTGTGGCGTAAGTTACTACGTAAAGGTATACTGTGGCGATACGGAGACCGACGTGACCCACAAGCGTAGCACCGTCTTGATGGGCATCCGTAAGATTCAATACGCGCCCACGAAGCAGGGTCGTCAGCCGTGCACGGTGGTGCGCAAGGACTTCCTGCTGAGTCCGGGCGAGCTCGAGCTCGAGGTTACTCTGGACAAGCAGCTCTACAATCACGGCGAGACGATCACTATCAATGTGTGCGTACGTAACAACAGCAACAAAATAGTGAAGAAGATCAAGGCGCTGGTGCAGCAGGGCATCGACGTAGTGATTTTTCAGAACGGTCAATTCCGAACGGTAATAGAAGCGATTGAGACACAGGACGGTTGCCCAATCAATCCCGGTTCGACTCTACAAAAGGTGCTTTACCTGAAGCCTTCCTTGACAAGCAATAAGCATCGTCGCGGCATCGCCCTCGATGGCGTAATGAAACGGGATGAGAGCGACCTCGCGTCCAGCACTCTGCTTACCTCGCCGGATGTGCGCGACACTTTCGGCATCATCGTATCCTACGCCATCAAGGTCAAGCTTTATCTGGGCGCTCTGGGCGGCGAGTTAACGGCCGAGCTGCCGTTCATTTTGATGAGACCCAAGCCATCCGATCGGGTTAAACTTGTCCCAACAGACAGCGTACTGATTGAAGATATCCCGCACGAGAAGGTCGACGAGAAAGACGGCTTCTAAAATAACATTTTAATATCCCATAGGACCATCGTCTGAGTTCTCATTTCAACCGCTTCTCGCGCCCAACTTTCTAATTAGCATATCGACCGGGCACGAAGATGATACATCCAAAAGTGATCTAAAGGGCGTGTCTTAATTCGGGAGTAGTCACTTAATTTTTTTTACCTAAACAATCATTTGGGGTATTTCTACATTCCTTAATTAAAATCACTATTATTAACAACATATTAGGAATGCGTATTCTAAAAAATTACTGGATACCGGATATCCGGACAGAGTATAACATTTCTTCGAGTCGGATATCCGACATTTTCCGGATATCCGATCGGATTCCGAGAAAGTGTCTTCTAAAAAAAAAACAAAAAACAAAAAACAAAAAAAGGCCTACAGGGAAAAAGATTGTAATTTTGCAACAATGTATGAGATATTAGCATTATAAATATGCATACTTATTTCTAAAACATTTGTATAAGAAAAAAATCAACATGATAATTTCAACCAGATACTAATGATATCCGGCTATTCGGTCGGATAGTAAAAAAGTGCCGGATAATACCGAATAGCGGATATTTTCCGAAAATCCGGTGCATCCCTACAACATATTAACTGTTTTCCAATTTTTATTCATAGTTGGGAACATACACATATATAGTATATAGTATTTTACATTATGATTTGTATTTTATTAGAAAACATGGATATAGATTTAATTACAATTTTTCGAAAAGAGTAAGTAAAATTCAAACAAATATTAAACGGAATAAGCACGTTAAGTAGCTCATTGTGATGTATTTTTAAAAATAAAGATTTTAAATAATGCTTTTGTATTGTGAGTTTTTGATGAAATTGCATATTTAAAAGTTCAATAATTGTTCAAAAAGAAAAAATATATGTTATATAATATACAAAGTTTTATAATAATTTATATATATATATTTTTTCACTTGAGTGACTATTTCCGAATTAATTAATGTGTTTTTTTTTAATATCCTCTAGAGAATCCTTACCTGAACTACGATATTGCCAGTTGAGTCTATATTTTTTATTATAAACACTGCAACTGATGTCAATTTAGTTTCTTTTAGTTTCTGTACATGAAGTATAAAAAAATATCTTAAAAAATTAATTAATTCTGCTAATACCGTCTGAAAAATATATTTATTTATATATTTAGCTAATTTATTTATATAAACATCGACTCGCATTAATTATTTTCAGGAAATAATTTATTGAATGTGTATCGATTATTTTGATATGTACGAGAATTTGTAATAAGCATCTGCTTCTCTCTCTCTCTCTCTCTCTCTCTCTCTCTCTCTCTCTCTCTCTCTATGTAATTAAATTTTTCAATCTCTCGTAATTAAACGTTTGCATCAATTCAGTTTCCCCAAAAAGACTCTCAAATTTAATTGTACGATTGCGCATTGCAAAATAATTATTACGGAAATGTATATATATATATATATATATATATATATATATATATATATTTTATAAAATAAATAAAAAATATATATAACATTTATTTGTCTGTCTGGTGTGACTTTCATCGCGCGCGCGTATAAACATACTCG
>Ga0157364_1009379_pt1 | contig 10129 bp, 6 predicted proteins | sample AttsexASBM2_FD_111476 | JGI IMG/M metagenome (GOLD analysis project Ga0157364, IMG submission 111476) | Fungus gardens microbial communities from leaf cutter ant in Ribeirão Preto, State of São Paulo, Brazil - Atta sexdens ASBM2 | ecosystem: Host-associated > Fungi > Mycelium > Unclassified ... | reverse complement strand
TCGCTCTTTCTCTCTCTCTCTCTCTCTCTCTCTCTCTCTCTCTCTCTCTCTCTCCCTCTCTCTCTCTCTCTCTATATATATATATATATTGTATATATAAATATCTGTCTCCGAAATCTATGATATACTAGACGAACATATTTAAGTACTTCGAATCGTAATTCGTTGTCATTTAAAACAATATATTGACTAAAAATTTATAGGTCTGTTTTTTTATTCCTGCACTAGACTAAAGTTGCCTATTATGGGATAGGTTCCCAATATGAGATAGGATTTCTGCTAAACTAATAAACGCATGTAGTTGATTTTATTATGAATTTGTTACTCGTAAAGTGAAACATATTTAGTAGAAAACTCATTATTAGATCATGCGTGTAGTAGTTGTGAAAAAAGATTTTTGAAATTGGATGTTGTCGAATTTTATTGAGATTAATTTTCAAATCTTGTTTTATTATATAAATAAATATTTGGTAATAAAGTCTGTATACCGTGATAGACTAAGGTATTAATAGCAAAACACGTGATATAATGATTTGTTTAACTGTATAGATTAGATTTGGATCATGAAATCGCAAAGCATGAAAGTTATAATATGAGATACTCAAGGTATTCCTAGCTATATCTAAACGATTCAATATCTCAAAGTATATTATTGAACGAAATGTTAAAAATGACGATTCTATTGTTAAGATTACTCACACACACACATACACATCAAAAAATTATATAATTATTATGTATAGCATTCAAATTTTTTGTTCCTACTTGTATGTAATATAATAAAAGCATATATAAACAGCTTATCTTTATTTTTTCCTTAGGTTTCTGTTATGAGATATCACCTCATACAAGTTAACCCTTGTATCTCATATTAGGAACCCATTTTTTGAGTAAACTTACGCTAACTTTAGGTGGTAATAAATCTTGAATATATTTCTCATAAAACTGATACGAAAATAAGAATTAAGGTTGCAAATTAAATAAATTACAAGTCTTTAAAAAAAGGTATTTCATATTAGGTGATTCTACTCTAGAAATGGTTTTCTTGCTTTCGCCAAATATCAATATATATCTTATCTCACTTTAAGTTCCAAAAGTGTACACTCATCAAAAGATTTTTTTACGATGAATTTTAGAACTCAACCTTGCTCGTAGAGCTGTTGAACGTAAATAATTATACAGTGAATACAAAAACTATTCGTACAAAGAAAATATTTTTTAAAAAAACTTTATTAATGAATCATCGAATCGATGTCGAATCGATATAAATTCGATGATTTTAACATCAATTTGACGTCGATTCGACGTTTAATTAATGATCATTTCTTGTTGGATAATTAATAATTTATTCATAACGAATAAAATAGATATATGTTTTTTAAAATTATATATACCAAAATAGTGTGTATTAATTATACAAAATATATTATCTGAAAAATAAGCGAAAATTAAAAATTGTATTATTTGAATGCTCAAAAAACATTCGTACAGACGAAAAATTTAGCTTTTAAAATCAGGAATATATGCTAAGTTCGTTTATTTATATTAGAACAAAACAATTTTATTCATTGTATAAAATTGCTAATTAATGTTTATTTTCTACAAATAAAGCTTTTTTTTATAACAAATTTTCTTGTACCAGTACTTTTTGCTCTCATTGTATCTATTAGCGTTTTTCATTGGCAGAACTAGTGCATATTTAGTGCACAATAAAGCTATTGTACACTAACCTAATCCGAAAAAGTAAAAGTGAGATATCTCAATTAATAAAATACTCAATGTATATTTTATCAAATATCATGATAAAATGTATTAAGGATTTCGCGGTTTAATTTGTTTCTATATTTTTATTAAACATACATCTTTACGTCGATTTGTGTACAACAGCTTTAAGGTGCACTAAATGTACTCTACTAGCTCTGCTAGTAAAAAAAACGCTATATAAGTAAAAAACTAATCGCTCGGTGAGCAGGTTGCATTCCGAAATCTATCAAAGAAAGTATTATCTTATGGTTGATGAATGCACACTAATTCAGTCACAAAAAACCGACCTCTTAAATCACGTTTATTCTATGTTAATAAATGTAAAATTACATCTTAATATACTCGTACAAGGATTGTGCCAAATATATGTCGACAAAGGTTTAACGAAAACAATCTCCTGTATCGTTACTGAAATCTGCGCGTAATAATAATGGAGTAATAATGCCTAATTTATCCCTTAAGCCAAATTAATTTCACACCTCGTTACACCTCGGCATTTCGCTGCCCCGCGAGAGAGCGACGCGCGTGTAAAGTGCGCGCGATGGTGCGGTACCGACTTGTCCCTATACGTCCACTCGTCCATTCGTTCTTCCTCCTCTTTTTCCCCGCCGCGCTGTTTCTATTAGTGCGCGGTCCGGCGCTCGGAGGAGTCTATATAAATTAATTAGTAGATATGTCCTGAGAGATACGCGGCCTCCCACCGTACGACGTGCCGCTATCTCGTTCTCCATCGAACGTCCGACCGCCGTGGGTAACGCATTACGATCCGAGTATAACGCAGTGCGTGTGCGTGCGTATTGCGTTATCGTGTATACGTGTGCGCTTGTACGCGCTGATGTACATACACGTGCACGTACATATAGGTACACGTGCGCGCGACATCGCATACGTCGTGTGCAGAGGTGTCGGCTGAAGAGAGAAACTTCCCCGCGAAGAGGTTACTGGGAAGAGAGGGAGAGATACTAACGGATCACTGAACAGTACAACAAGGTCCACACAAGAGCTGACCGGAGCTGCGATCTTCCTCGAGGATTATCTCGCAATTTCAACCGAGCTTCGACGTAATCGCCTGATGGCACGCGTTGCAAACATTACGCGTGCGATACGTCGCGGTTGAGCTCCAATGATCGTATGTGAACAACAGAGAATTAAATTAAACGAGAGAATTAACCGCTTCATTGTGAAGACACGGAATCTTTAAAGACAACATCAATATTTTTATTTTGAATTCTAGTAAATTGACTTATATCTGTACAAAATAAATAAAATACAATTCGACTTCTATAATGGTAAAAACTCGTTGTTAATTAGATTTTTAATTCAGAACGACAAAATAATTGGCTCTGTTTTTAGAAGAATCCCTTCCCCCTTCCCCTTTGAGCATAGCTAAAGAGAAGCAGAGGAGAACATGGCCCCCCTTCCCCTAAATCTTAAAGAACAAAATTAATCAAAATCGCTTAAGCAGATTATGCTTAATGAATATTCACAAGAAAAAAATAATTTTGAAAGAAAGAAATGGGAGATGAGAATAAAAAAATTTTCTGAGAATCTCTCTGAGATGGGATTTTATAAATTCAAATTTTTCAGTTCAAAAGATCAGTTTACAAGAGAAAAATAAAGTAAATTAGTAAATTAAATGTATATGATTTTGTGATTTTTCTGCCAGTGATTAATTAAAATAATAATATAAAACAAAATAAGTCCAATAATTCATACCATTCTATCTTCAAGCCCAGATAAAAAAATCTCAATTTTAATTTGCCTCTCTCCTCCCCCCCTAAACAAAATTCTAGCTACGTCCATAGAGAAGATCCCTATATAGAGGAAATTTCTGTTGCTAATGGAACAATTAAAATTTCACGTTGTCGGCGGAGGGTTAAGTAATGACGTGAAAGTTTCCCGGATGTGCGTAGGATTCAGTAAATATCACAACTTATGCAACGACAATATAACGATATCGTTACTGTCGTTAAGAGTTGCGAAATAGGGGCCCATGATTAAAAATTTCACATTATTAGTAGAGAGTTGAAACAATGGATCTATGAAAATAATTTATCTTTAATGTTCTTATTCTCTTGATTCAATACATGTATTTATACATTCGACACGCTCTTATTTACTACAGATTTATTAGATTACGTTTTAGATCTGTTAAAGCCATACAAAAAACGTAAGTAGTAAGACATAAACAGTAAGCAAATCAACACTCCTTACGTTATTGCTTTACGTCTTTTACTGTGACTGACTGATTCGCTTACTGCTTATATCTTACTCCACCTTTTTATGTGTGCCATGAGTTTAAAGACTAATCTACAATGTGCTCTTTGCTTCCTATTACTTGCTTTTACCACTTTTTACCACTTGCCTTTTTGCCTCTTATCCTGTTTCTTCGTCGTCCGAGATAAAAGTTAACGAACTTCGGAAGAGACAAGAAACACGTGACAAGAAACACGATTGTCGATAAAACGATGGTGAAAAGGAAAAAGGTAAGATATAAAAAGGAAGAAACAGAAAGCAAATGTAGATGAGCTTTTAGATTTCACAGTCTGTAATCCGATTCATGCTCACAACGCTCTTTAAGTAATTTTATCTTTGTTGTTTATCAAATGTTAAACAAGAATAAATGAACGTTGTGAGTGTAAATCAGTTCATAACCACAGATCTTGGCTTGATATAAAATAAATAATACTTCGTCACTTACCAACCGATGCGTAACGGCGGAAGTTGGATTGCTTCCAGCTATGTCGATCTGTGTAAAACATATAACAGAATTATAGCAGCGCACAAAACAATCATCGTGAAATTGTCGTAAACTGAAAATCCTCTAATCAAAGCTTGGCCATCAGAGAGTCTCTTTTGATTGGTCCAACATTTTTTTGTAATTTGCGTTAACACACATTTTTTTTCCACTACATACTGAAAAAAAGTTGCTATTTCAAAAAAATATTAGTTAATAAACTAAATTAGAAGATTTCGTTAATCTAAATATATAAATACTTGAAATGAATAATGAACTATGAATGCATTTAATCAAGTTAGCTTTTAATTTTTTTTCTCAGTTCACATACAGAAAAATCTCATTCTATTGCTAAGAAAAGTGATTAATCAATTTATTTTCTTCCTTTTAAGCAACAATTATCTTTAATAAAGAATGTTTTCTGGATAATAATTTTTTTTCTTTATAATAATCTTAAAATGTATTTATTACAAACTTTAGAAAAACTTATTACTATAAAAACAAGAATTTATTTTCTTTCGAAAAATATTATAAAATTGATCGAAGAAACGACTTTATATAATAAGCAAATCGAATTTATTTTAATTAATCTGCTTTAAAATAATCTTGATTAAAATTTTATCAGGATTCAGAATATATTTTGAATACATTTGATGTTTGCGAACTTATTATATAAAATTTGAAGATATATTAACATTTAAAATATTTGAGACAAATAATTATTATGTGTGTATAGTAAATATTTTTCTGTGTGTACAACGAGATAGCACATATTTATATTTTCATTCACAGAATTTTGCTAGAAAATAGAGAAAATAGATACTCTCTTATGACTTTAATTAGAGGATTCATCGATTTTGGCGACAAAAAGGCCATAAAACGACAAAAAAAGTTACTTACTCTGAAGTTATTCCGCCATTATTTGACGTCTCCCCGACTTGCTCATCTGAGGGACGAGTTTTTTCATCTTCGACATCCCCATGTCTCAGAGCACTCACTCGCGAGAGAGAACAATCGCGATGCTGTATTCAACGTTATCAGGACACAACGCGAGGTTAATTCATGGAATTTACTAATAAAATCGCACCGCGACTCGGAACCGATCCGTTTCGTGCGACGCAACGCCGTTGAGAAACAGTGTTGCCAACCTCATTCGACGCGCGAACAAAATAAAAATTTAATGTCGTACGCGCGCTAGATTTTAAATAAGAAACCTTACAAAATAAATGTAAAATAAATATTTGATAACTACGTCTTTCTTTTACTTAAATACGATTGTAAGGCGGAAAAATAATCCTTGTCTGCATATGATTATCTCTACCGAATGACCAACATCGTAATTTAAAAAAATCTCATTATATTTAAGGCAATTATATTAAAGGCAATAAAATAAAGGCTTTTACTACCGAAGAGGATCCTAAATACGGGTTGAAACATATAAAAATTTTCAAATTGTAACGGATTATAATAAATTGTATACGCAACAATAACCAGCGCCGGCTCTCAGAGGCTTTTTATTCATATTGATTTGTATCATTAGAGTCTATACAACTTTAAAATTAAAAACGTTCAGCAAAGAAAACAGTTATAACGTGTTTGTAACGTAATTTGAAATAGTTGTAAAGTTCTTTAATATGACTGATTTATATGATGATGTGCCATGAGAAGTCGGAGACAAGAATCAATGTCATCGTAAAGAATTTTACACAGTTGCAAAGCTACTTTCTGCTAAAAGCAGTCATTTACTTTGAACAAATAAAACATATGAGGTGTACTTCCCCAATGAACTGCAAAATGTCTTATTGTAACGTTGTATGGATCACGTCACTATCGTGTCTCGAAAGGGAATACGTAGAAAGTGGCACACGTTGGCCGCGCAAATGTAAACAATAGGTCTGTTTTTTGCACGAGAAGTGCGTTCCATTTAACGTTCGCAACGATCGCGAGTGTCCTTGTTGTTTATCAAATAAGGATGAAATGATGACGGAACGCACCCTAAAACTTTCTCGTTTTCGCCGAATATCAAGCAATTATTTAACAGATAATTCACTTTAAGGTAATATACACTTTAAGATAATTCTCCAGTCTTTTATATAATATAATATAAGGAATTAATCAAATGTTGAAAATAAGTAATTAATACATAGGCATCTTTTATTAATTTTTTCAGATTTTTTAATCGTACAGTTTTCTTTAAATAATGTTCTAAAATAGCTTAAATTTTATAAGAAGAATTTTAAGTAACTTAATTGTAAATAAAATATATAACAATTTTGAAGAGTTATATGGATATAAAAGAATAAAGTTTAAAGAATATTTGACATTAAAAAAATAAGTTTGATCATTTTTATGTAAGAGTATGAGATGTTGATGAATTATTCAATTTTCTTTAAATGTGACGTCACACTAGTGAAACGTTTCTAGAATTATTTAAATTAAACTTAAATAATTACTATAAACGATTTTCTTTTTCAATGTTTTTCATGTAAATATATTCAATATTTATTATAAAGAAAATACTTTTTTATAACAACAAAATAACAAATTATAATTTTATTGCTTAAATTTTATTCACTATTTATTTTTAGAAGATCGAATGGAATTTTTTATCCTTTGTATTCTCATGTCACAAGAAGAAACGTCTTGTGATTCTCCTGCACTTTTTTAAGCTGAAGAACCTCCTTAAGTTCCAAAAATATACACTAGTCCAACCACAGAAAACAAACCTTTCAAGTACTATTCAAACTATTATATGTATATTGTGTAATATACTGTAAGAACTTTCACATACGGTATAGCTTCAGTAGTGACTGTTGTAAATTACAGGCCTGCTAATTAATTCCGAGAGGAATCGTAAACATATCTCACGTAGTTCTCAAGTTCTTTTGTCGAGTGAGACACACCGCAATTTATCTTATTTATTACAACTCGTAGAATTGTCACTTGCATTTTATCTCTATGCGTATTCAGAATCGAATTCCATAGATTTTAGGAAGATCATATGGCCATGTCGGCATATGTGAATTGTACTTAGAGTAATAGAACCGGTTCTAGTTTACAGAAATTTCCATGAAGCTACATTTCCTCGTTCCAAACTAATGAGATTGTAGTGAAATACAAATCTAGACATAGAATTTATTTCGTTGTGTATGTGTAATCAAACATGAACATTTTATAATTAATATTGTTCGATCAGTATATAAATATGTCACTCGACAATAAATAAATAATATACTATGATATCAAAGCATATATCACTTATACTGACTTTATAATTTATATAAGCATCGTTCTCTCTACGACATTTATGCAATGAATAATAATTACTCCTTTTTTAGATGAAACTACAACACAAATTATTATGTTGTGCAGAGTAATAGCGAGCTCGACGCTCACAGATGATAAATTATCGGGAGCTATGAAACAATTGAATTTACTTCGAATCTTGATAACGTATGGATCACTTATCGTCGGATGCTAAGATTACGTCATTGCTGTAACTTGGTTAACGGCTGGCTTCGTGCACCAACGTGTGAGGTCTATTAACGGGCCATTCAATCGTAAAACCTTGACTGCATAAAGGCCCTCGTTGTGGCGGCTTGTTTGCAAGCGTCTTTCTTTCGTCGAATCGATTTTCCGGCACCGCGCCGCATCCAAATACACGAAGAAGGATTCCGCTGTGATTGTTCTGATCAGTAGAGAAAAAAAAAATGTATGACCATATCGTTGTGTCATATTGAATGTTTGCGTTACACGTGTACTCTTTAGTGACAGGTTTAAACTCTCTGACTGTGAGTCTATTAGAACTACTCAATTATATACTTTATATTACATCTGCAAACTTGAGTTATTATTGTTATTAAGACAAATTTAGTAGATATTTAGTTTTTTTCATACGAGTTATATAACTGGGTTCTTTGAAATTAAACCTCAGTAATGTGAAATTATCACTCTTCGTTCGCAACTTGAACTTCGTATCGAATTTCAATGCAGAATTTTATATTGATCCGAATTAAATAAAAAAATTTTTTTTAATTCTTATAGAAGCATACTTTTGAAACATTGGGTTTGTACTACCATAAAAATTAGTTTGTACTTTATTTATATTTTTTACAGATTTATCTACCAGAATTCACAATCAAAAAATTGACTGTGCCTTCAAAGTCCAACATTGCCAGCGACAAGTATAATTAATAAATAGTTAGTATAATTAATAAATTTCACAGACTCAGCATCAGTAACTGCAATTATACATGTATTATACATGTATTAGATTTTGATATTTGGAGGGTTAAATATAAACTATTATTATTATTTCTAGATTTAACGAGTCTTTTAATTAGCATCTGTGCTTTATATTATTTTACACAACAATTAACAAACAATTATAATATATCTATAACGTAAGAATTTTTTCTTGCATGGCGATGATCCAGTTGACCAAAAACAATCGCGCATGGATCAGCCTTCAGTACTTCCAGCACATGTTGTCGCCTGGAAGTATAAAGCCGAGCAGAAGGAAGTGAACGATGAGCCAAAAAGTTCGCTCGCGGGGAGGCGAGGGGGCTGAATGCTGAGCTGAAGAGCGGGTTGAAGAAGAGAAAGGTGGTCCAGGGCGGTCGAAACATTCTCGGCTCAGAGCGTGCATTAAATATGATATATGCTTATTGAATTTGTAAGTAAAACGGCCGACGGTAGGATTGCAGCGCCTCGTGGTAATCGGGGATGCGTGTATCGGGAAGGTGAACGAGCTTGAAGAGGAGAAAGGAAGGAGAAGAAACGGGTGACATGTTTCGTCTTCCTCTCACTTGATCTTTCCTGTTATCTTCCTTTCTTTCTCTTGATGTTTCTTTCTTTCTTCCCTACAACCCGCTTATTTCTCTCACTCTATCTTTCACTCCCGCTACTTCTCTCACGCTTTCCACTTCCGTCTCTCTTTCTCTCGTTCTCTTGGCTTGGTAGCAGCGGTGGTAAAGCGTGCATAATTAGGAGGAATTCAACAGGGATTAACCCTCGTACGGATCCCATACAGTCATCCGCTTCTGCCCCTCTTTGTCGAGCAACTAATTTATTTAATCATTCCACTGAGCGGCAAGCGGCGCCTTTGCTCGTCTGCGGTCCCTAAGTTGTTTAATCGTCCAAAGAGTCTGTTTCTCTTCTACCACCGCGTCTTGCTCGCCGCTACCACTTCTCTTCATTGCGAATCTCGCACGACGTCTCCGTTTCCTCGCGTCCATCCTCGAGGTCGTCGTTGTCGTCGTCGTCATTTAAATCCTCGAGGACTGAAGACCGGCAACGGCTTATTCACGCAATTATCACGACTAATTTTTCATTATATCATTTCGTATAAGATTTAAACGCGTTCCTTTATGTATAGCCGAATAAAATGAGAAAATCAATTTCGATCTAAGAACATCTATCCTTAAAAGTAAGCACTTAATTAATTATAAATGTGAAAATAGAAAAATATACTCTCTGAAACTTTTAAAGTGAATCTCACTCTTTTTCAAGACTGGCTCAATTTTCACTCTTTACAATGAGATTTCACTCCAAAAAATTCAGAGATTTAATCAAAATGCTATATTTTCATGATAATCTTTAAAACAAATAAAAAAAATCTTCTGCAAT
>Ga0157364_1009378_pt1 | contig 10130 bp, 3 predicted proteins | sample AttsexASBM2_FD_111476 | JGI IMG/M metagenome (GOLD analysis project Ga0157364, IMG submission 111476) | Fungus gardens microbial communities from leaf cutter ant in Ribeirão Preto, State of São Paulo, Brazil - Atta sexdens ASBM2 | ecosystem: Host-associated > Fungi > Mycelium > Unclassified ... | reverse complement strand
CCTCAGCCGCAGATTTCTTCATATTGAACCAAAAAATTAAAACCTCCCGTAAATGACGAGAATTTGGCTCGTAAACTGACATTTTCAATCGAGAATAACTTTATGATGCAGACACAAATCGACCAATGTTTCTATGGGATTATGTTGACCGATGCCCAAGTTTATTGTATGACGTCTATGATCTATTTATTTCGACCACCACTTACCGCTAAAGCCATCTATAGGAAAACGGCGGAAGCAAAGTTGTACATCTAATATAAAACCACAAATGGAGTTTTTTTTATTAAATGTTACATAAAATTACAATAAATTGCAAACTTTTTTCATATTGACAAACAAACTTTAATTTTTTCTAAATTCTATGACAAGAAGATTATAAGTATTTGTAATTAATATTATTTATAATGTATATTAAATTAATGATTACCATTTTAATTTTCCAATGATAAATAAAAAATGTAATAATCACTGTATACATATATGTATGTATATACATATCACATACACATACACACACACACACACACATCACATACGCGCGCGCATGCACGCACACACGCACGCACACACAGAGGAAAGATCTCTATTATGACATACCGAGTTCATTTTTGATAAATAATGTGTACGTATATGGGAATTTAAAAAAATAATAGGTCATTTTAAAAGAAATTTAATAAGCTTTAAGATATTGTTAAAATTTAATTCAAAAACTATTTTTTTCTGAAAATTAAAGAAATGTAAAAAATGAGCAAATCACAAAGTCAAAGAATTGTGCTCATAATATGAGATACTCTGAGAAATCGATAATAAAGCACAATGTACATTAATATTGTAATTAAAAACTTTAATGTTTCTAAAATGCAAACAAATAACAAATATGCGCACAAAATGACCATGCATTGTAGCAGCGACGGCGCTAGGCTATTTGGCGCCCCCTTACTAATTTTAAATTAACACTCTACACATAGGGCAGAGAAACGCAACTAAATTTTTTGATGGGCCAAATATGTTAAAGTTATATTGCGGTTATATTGCCATACCAGTAAAATTTAGAATTTATATTTTTTGTATTCTGCGAATTATTCAGGAATCATCACGTGGAGATGAGACAAAATCGATTCTCTTTCTTTTTTGTTTTTTTATTTTTTATTTTTTTATTTTCCTTTTTTTAGTTTTATTTTTTTTTGTTTTATTTTTTCTTTTTTATTTTCTTTTTCTTTTTTTGTTTTATTAATTTTATTTTATTTTATTTATTTTCTTTTTTGTTTCCTTAATTTTTTTTATGTTATAATATCGCCCAAATTGAAAATTTCTCGAGCAATTCTTTCATTCTTTCAATGCTTTTAATGTGAAAATTGTGCTTTCCCAGTTTGAACTAATTTTTTGAAATTCGGCTTGTAAGTTTTATATATATATATATATTATTTATTGTTAACATGCAGTGTCGCGGGTTATCAGTGATTCGATTTCGAAATTTATTTTTATGTTTATCTTAGAAAATGCTGCTTCACAAATATATGTGGATTCAAACATGCATAACAAAATATGTCCATTATTTTGAAGTTTGAAAAAGATTGTTCAGGAAGTGTTCTGTGAAAATTGTGTAATATCTGTTTCAGCAAATATTTCTCACAGTACATTACTTTCTTGAAATTTAATAATTTCCAGTTGCAATTTAACCTTTTGGAGAGTAAACAGTTGTACTGCTATATTAATCCAATTACCATTTGTCTCAAGATTGAATGGATTTTGCATTGTTTTTAATAAGTCGTCAATTTGACCAAAATCTATAAATCGAGAAATTCAAATGCATATCTTTTAAAAAGCGCTCGTATTCCTCGAACTGTGGAATTTTTTCAACATTGCTTTCAAAATATGCTTTTAATAAAGAAAAATGAATTAGCTCTCTAGAATTCAAATCAAATAGTTTTAACTTTCTTTGAAAAGTTTTTTCCCATATATCACAAATCAGTTTTCCCTTGCAAAGCTAGATTCAAGTCATTAATATGTAAGAACATATCACACAAAAAGTGTAATTTAGCAACATTGTTTGCATTGCAAAGAAATTCAAAATGTTCAGTAGTTGTTTTTGTATTTCTACTTTTGAGAAAATTCAAAATTTCACTTAACAAAGTTACTATCCTTTTAAGTGCATTTCCCTTACTCAACCAGCGAACATCGTTATGCAAAAGAATCTGTATATTCAGAATTATATTCTTCAAGAAAAGCTCAGAGTAAGCGAGAGAGATTTCAAGTAATTGATAATTTTCATCGTATTCATGACATTTTTGAAATCATTCGAAAGCTTTGTGCAAAGAACTGCTTGATGATTATGCAGTGTAATGAAATGATTTTAGAATTTGTTTTAAAAGTATTACAAAAAATTTGCTTTCCCAATCAAATGGTGCTGGTGCACCATCGATAGCTACAGAAAGAATTTGTTTATATGAGAAGTCATTATTGTTCATAAATTCCTGAAAGCGTTCAAACAATATTCGACGAATTTGTGCGATCAATACTGTCGTCCGATCGATAATGTGCACAATCGAGCCTCTCTCAAAACGTAATGTGCCATTCAGTTTATTCAATATAAAATCTTGTTTCTTTATGTGTATCATCTCTGACTTGGCCGAAATGTTTACATTTTTAATTTAAAATATATGACTTTGACAAAAACTTTTGCGTGTGTGGCTGTATGCTCCTTCCCTTTATATTTTATATTATTGAGTCACTAATAACTACTGTTAAATTTTATTGCAAAATTATAAATATTATTATAAAACTGCTGTATTATGTAATAATGAATACTTTCTAGTTCATATTTATGTTTCTAAAGTTTTATTTGTCTCTCTCTTGCAACAATAATGTAGCAATATTACTTTGATTGCAATATTTCATAAAACATTGCTGCAATATTGCTATGTCCGAAAAGAAAATATTGCTGCAATACTCTGTCATATTGCTATAATATTTAGAGAAATATTTCAATCATATAGCTGCAACATTATGCATTATTTTAATAAATAAATTAATCTAGTTTTATTAATTGCCAAAATATTATTACTTAATATAACATTCCAAAATACATACGATGAAGTTATAACCAAAGAAACTTTCGAGGGCCTAGAAAATACGCGAAAGAATTTGGGAATCTCTAGAAAACTCGCCAACTTGTTTTGCATATGCTTTCTTATAGACTTCCTGAACGTTATTTTCTTACGAAAAACATATCTTTTTGGTGGTACTGCATATTTACATGTTGAATTATAATTTGCAGCAATATATTGCAATATTTCTCATAAAATATTAAAATTATAGTATTTGTATTTTACAATATATTATTGCAATATTTCCAATAAAATATTAATATTTCAATATTGCAACAGTATTGCTACAATATTTTGGGCTGTAAAGGCTTTATAAAATATTGTTTAATAACAGTGCAGTATCGGGATCTTCCTCTATATGTAATTACCTTAAAACATATACTGGAAAAGCGGAATTGTCTATGTCCATATATCACGTGAAGTCAATATCTGTGCAAGAAAAAACCTAGACAATCCCAAATGTTCGTAATGCGCATGCATCAGTACTGTCGTCTGTATGAATTGTACACTTATTTTAGTTTCTTACACATTGTTAATTTTAGATTATGTATCTTAGACAAAATGATAATAAAACTTATTTAATTTATTGTATTAAACAAAAATAGTATTAAAATGAACTTTACAAGAACACAATGTGAAGTTAAAGTAAAATTGGTTCGAATATCCTATCAATTCTACAAAACAACATCTATTTTTCACAAAGTTTTTTATTATTCGGAAACTTTTTCAAAAGAAATGAAATAAATATGAAGTCATATTAAATATCAATAATATATGTAAACATAATCTACATGTATTGGGTACATTGTACCCAAGTAGCAAGCAGCGCTTACAAAGCGCATATAATCGCTTTTTTAGCACTTTGCAAGCGCTGCTTTTGGGCATAATTGATGACATAAAATTTTATACATTAATTTAAGTGTAATAAGAAATCAAATTATTACGATTACCACTATATAATATATGTAAGGCATTTTTTATCACGCTAAATTTTTTTTTATAGACACAAATGCCAAACAAAGTGGAACGCGAACAAACGGGTGGAGTGTGCATTACAGTTGACTAGGATGCTTTTCTCTCGCATAGATATTGATTTCATATTCAGCGTTTTATTCTGCTTCCGATAGTATATATTCTAAGATAATTTCGGACAACTTAATAAAATAAAATTATTATAGGTAGATAATAATATTAATTCCGACACAGTGCATTAATTATTGCTTCTTTCTCTTATTTTAAGCCGAATATAGATATTCTAAGATAATACAATCAGATTTAGCTTCTCGACTCATCTTTCAATATATATTATATTTTTTAATATATCTATAATTTTTTTCATTAAAAATTGAAAAACAATAAGAGTTGCTAAATTTTCGTTTATTCTCAACTTTTAATCTTTACATCGATGCTTACTAAAAAAAATTTGTGAAAAAACATTTGTTGAAAGACAATAATATTTAAAAATTAAGATTAAGCGATATTGTCTAAAAAAGATAATTGTGAAAGTTGTCATCATTTAATTATCTTAATTTCTTAAACTCAGTATTGTTTGTGCACATAAAGCGCTGGATGCTAAACCGTTTTTTTGTCCATACTAGTTATAAAATTATTGCATTAAAGAAACATCTTAATACGTCAGGTGACAGCTTTATGAGTTGAAAAAAATGTAAATTTTCAATTTTTTTTAGATTTTAATATAAAGTCCACTGCTAAAGTATAAAATATAAAACTTTAATATAAAGTCCACCATTAAATTATGCGTCGATTTTAATCCTGGAAAAGGATTTTTGATTTCGTTCAGTAAATTTGGAGATTTATATCGATCTGTAAAATCTCAATGATTTGGTCACTCCAACATTCTCTTAAAGTAAAGTTCTTTAATAAATCGAGTTATCATAGAAATGTATAATGTTTTTATATAATGAAGTTAAAGTATCGAAAGACGTGTGCAAAATTCTATAGTAGGTTAAGTATGATAAAGTAGTGGTTAAGTATGATTAAGTATGGTACGATAAAATAAGAGAAATAAAAGTGATGAAAATGTAACTTTTCATGTAAAACTTACAAGAGAAATTTTACAACTGTCCGATTCTTCATGAAATATGTTGCAAAACATATTTCGAACATAACACGAAAATCTAAGAGATACGTATTTTTTTATATGCTAACTCATGTTTAAGAAGTGAAAAAACCCCTTAGAAAAAAACAGTATTTTTCTTTCGAGCCGGAAGTATAAAAGATAGACACAAATTTTTTAAACAAAAGTTGTACGGTTTCAAATTTTGAAGTTATAAAGAAAAAAAAAATTGTTTTATTTTTTTCTTTAACAAAATACCTCCACTACCCATAATTTTTTTTAATTTTCAATTTTTTTTTATCAAATTAAAGATTATTTTTTTACAAATTCAATCATGTATAATAAAGTTACATTGCGACATATCATTTTCAAGAATTAATTATTAACGTTTCCATATATATGCTATGCTCATATGCGTAAGTAATTGTCATCGGAACAAAATATACAAATCAACGAATAAAGAAATTGACATGATTGATATTTGTAACATTACAAATTATAAATATTAAGAATGTAATAATTTTTATCTCTCCTTAAAATGGGTAAAATTTGTTTCATCTCTTCCTTATAATATGTTCATTACTTCCTTATAATATGTTCATTATTTCCTCTTGAGATTATTCTCTTAAAGTTATTTTTAGTTTTATGCTTTAATATCTTATTTATTTGTTGTTTACGTAATAATTTTTAAACGTACTTAAATAATGAAATAATTTCTAAATTTTCATCTTTCGACATCTTATTTTAATTATATATTTAGGTACATATTAGGTACGACTCTTTTTACTTATATAGAATTCATCTTCTATTCGTTGTCAGTCCCAACCTGTCACTGCCAACCTTGTGTTAAAATGAATGGAGATGGAATGATTTGTTCCTCTCGTCTAGTCATAAAAGTGACACTACTATATTATAATAGTCAGATATACTGAAAATACTGAAAATAGCTCGAAAATAAGCCGAAATGTCTAATCTATCAAAATCTTACAATAAATTTCTTTATCGCACGAATTACCGCGAAAAAACTTTCATTAGTTCTTTCTTTTTCTTTATTTTTTGACATTCTCGAGAGTTATTGTTATCTCTTTTATAATTTCTAAATGTATACACAATAAATTATTTTGTATCGTTTACTCATTATACTCATTACAATAATGATACTCGATGAAAAGTGTTTTAAATATAATGACTTCTTGCACCATAAACGTTTTACTACAGTTATATTACTGCAATCTTTAATATCACATGTTGTTAAACTTTTATCAAAATTCTAAATTCTACTGGATTTTTAAATTCTTCTGGTCTTTCATTTGTATAATCACTTTTAAACCAATATTTGATTATTTAAATAAGTTGTGATATCGCGGGGATGACAATTGATTATGTATCAGAAATTGTAATTTTATTATATTATTTCGTTTATGTAAATTTATTATATATTACTTTCCAATAATAAAACAATATGGGAAACCCTTATAGCAAAATTTTTCCAAATTCTAAATCTATATGGTAAACCTCTACTAGTTGTATTCTCCCTGTAGTGCCTTTCGGTATAATCATGGTAGTAATATGTTTTCCTGCAGGTGTCAAGTCTGAAATATTATTGGGATGTTCAATCCATTAATCGACAAGAAGAACGTTATTAGAACCAATGTTTGGGAAATAAGGTTCTCTTACCACATTTTAAAATGAACTATAAGAAATATAAGAAATATAAGAAATATAAATGTTAAATTAATAACTATTATAACTGTTACGAGATTCTTAAATAAAATATAAAATGTATCATAGAAATAAGATTTTTAATTTCATTATATTATTTCATTTATGCAATATTTACTTTTTAATAGTAAAACAGTATTTGAAAATGTATTATAAAAAAAATTTATTTAATTACCTGAAGTCATTTTACGATTTCGATGCTTTTACAATACATTTATTGATGCAAATAAGCCCATATAGCATAAAAATCTTACAGAGATACTTCAGAAATGTTTCATGTGAAGTTGAAATATGTCAGAAACATTGCAAAATGTTTCTGCAACAGTTCTGAAACAGCTCTGAGATAGCAAAATGTCCGCGATTCTTGCACTTCTGAAGAGCTGTCTCAGAGCTGTTGCAGAAACATTTTCTGAGATATTTCAATTTCATACGTAAAACATTTCTGAAATATCTTCGAAAGTTTCTGTGCTATATGGATTACTTCTTTTTAGTATTAAATACATATTATTCAGTGCTATAAAAAAATGCATTATAAAATTTTGTTTTGAAAAACACTTTATGTGCTTCCATTTTTGAACGCAATTTTGAGACTCACTTTACAAACGAAATGCTGCGCTCTTTATATTCTCGTCCAGGTGATTCTTATTTACGAGTAAATGCTCTCCGCCGAAGCCCTCTATCGGTGGAGATGTGTAATTTATTGCATGTGAAAGATTTCAAAAACAATTTAAGTGAAAGGTTTGCATAAAACGATTTCATATGAAATGTTATAGAGATAACTCAACTGAAAGGTTTAGTAAAATTATGTTCATGAACAATTTCAGAAGCATTCCTGCTACAACATTTCATGCGACATATTGCAAAATTCTTTCAGAATTGTTACGCAAGAAATGTAAAAGGTCGAGATGATTTTGAAATATTATTGAAAAATTTCTGCAATTATCGATGCTGTGTGGAGGTTTCTTGTATTCTGAAATCATTATATTTAAACATTTTTTCATCAAGTATCATTATTGTAATGTATGAGTATAATGAGTAAACGATACAAACGTTCAGCTTATCTCAAACATGATGAATATATAATGTTAATACAAGGAAAAAAGTATTAGATTTTTTTATTTCTTATTATATTTATTTCTTATTATATTTAAATTATATTTGCATTTTGGTATTTAATAGGTGTTAATCAGAAAATCCTTATTGGAAACTACTGGAAATTGCACATTACTTCACATAAAAAATCCTTAGGGCTGGGAAAGCCTACTTAGCCCTACTTTACTGATTCAAAACACTCATTAAAAACTGAAGAATTTTTTCCTATAGTTCTTTATAGTAAATTTTATGCAGTGATATGCAATGTTTAGTCATATTTTTGTCTCTAGGAGATAAATGCTTCTATTAGATATTGGACCATAATAGGGATAATACAGCGATTCTAACTCAGGTCCACTTAGGGAAGAGAGGGGCTCGGGAGATATTTGTTGGCCCGGGGAAGGTCCCCGGTCGGTATCGCTGTTTACATAAACATAGGGCCCCAGTCGATTGATTACATAAACATGATGACATTCAGCTATGCGTTTCGTATTTTTTTCATCATCCGCCGCCCTTTCCAAAAATCATAACAAAGGTTTGCATATACTTACTGCATATACTTACCATATCTCTCTTCCTCTTGTTTCGTCATCTTATTCGCCACGTTGTCATTGTATCTTCTTCTCGCACGCAAAAATATTTTATCATACGTTTTTTATTTAATTTATTTTGATTTAAATAGAGAGAATGATTTATGAAATAGAAAGAACGCTTAATACGATTGTGACCGTCAGTAGAATGTATGAGAGAATTCTAACGGGTACATGTGCCTGGTTGCCACCAGACGACGTTGGGTGCGAGAGAAAATAATTGGAGAGGGGGGAGAGAGTAGGAGCGCGTAGAGAAGTAAAAATGCAAAATACTTACCTGATACGCATCCCCCGCTACCTCCTCCACAGCTGCCATCTCCATTATTTAATCGTTCTCTTCCTGATCCATTTCCCACATCCACGCAGTCTCTTCGACAATCTCTGCTGCCTTCTCTTCAGCTTCTGCTGCCACCGCAGTAAAGTATATTACAAAAAAATGTAACAATACTTTCTCATCAGTCAAATTGAAGAAGTCGAACATGAACTCGATCAATTCATCATTTGTACAAGAGGCGAAATTAATAATCGAGAGACTCTCAATAAATTCATGCTCGACTTCCTGCTCCTCTTCGGTGAGAGCATCCTCGCCGACAGAGACATCTTTCTCCTCAATTTTGCCAGCCTCCATCAGAACATTCTCCTCCCTCTCATCATTTTTTTCAAATTTATAGAGTTTCTGAATTTCATTTTACACACACACACACACTATTTAAATACATACAATTAATGAATCCATGCGCGGACAAGATGTGAAGAAGTAAATTTATTTTAAAGCAGAGAAATTTTATTTTATATAACAGAATTTTTTTTTTCTATACTGTCAACAACTTTCTTAAGCAAGAAATTTATTTTAAAGCAGAGAATTTTTGTTTTATATAGGATGAATCCACGCGTGGACAACAAAACGTGAACAAGACTGACGCTGAAAAGAATTCTTTACTATAGCGAGACAGGATTTATCTATGGCAGTATACAAAATAAATCAAAAGTATTACCGCGAGAAGATCGACATAATAAGTTTTCTGAGGCAGTTACTTTTGTTATGCATAGAGCTATGCGACTATCAAATGTTATCGTTATACGCATTGAAATATTGAGCAGCGCCACTGCTGCCGCCGCCGTGCAATGTATCTCATATACTTGCCATATATTTATCATCTTTCTCTGAATATATTATGCCATTGTAATCATGTGAATCCTATATTTATGATCTTTTCTCTCATTGCAGCTTCATATATTGGGAAAAAGTTCGTGGCGATTTTTTAATAAAATTAAAGTGTTTTTCTTAGAGTATTGAAATCAATTTATTTAAACCAAATATGCTCCATTATTTTCTATAATTTTTGTCATTTTTGGGGCAGAGCCATAATTCCATCGCGATAGAACTTCTGTGGTTTCTGATCGAAAAACTGTTTTAAGTATTAGATGTACAAAAAAGTTCTGAGCTTTTTTTTGTAAAATTCAATCTTTATTCAAAAACAAACGAAAAAATATTAATCAGCGAAATATTCTCCGTTTGCATCAACGACCTTTTGCCATATT
>Ga0157364_1009377_pt1 | contig 10130 bp, 8 predicted proteins | sample AttsexASBM2_FD_111476 | JGI IMG/M metagenome (GOLD analysis project Ga0157364, IMG submission 111476) | Fungus gardens microbial communities from leaf cutter ant in Ribeirão Preto, State of São Paulo, Brazil - Atta sexdens ASBM2 | ecosystem: Host-associated > Fungi > Mycelium > Unclassified ... | reverse complement strand
TATATATATATATATTAAGCGAATGTAACAAACTTATATATTAGGTGTAGTAAAAAGAAATCCATTATTTTTGCATGAAATTGAATGGAAAAATAATGGATTTCTTTTTACTACACCTAATATATATATAAGTTTGTTACATTCGCTTAATCTATATATACTTACATTATTTAAATTTAAAAACAGAAAATAATAGAGTAAAACAATGTCGTTACTGTTTTGGTTTTTCTCATGGAAAATCCTCGCTGTTAATTAAGAATAGAATTTATTTGACATAAATATGTGACTGAACGTGAAACAAGTTAATACAATTAATACAATTAAGAGAGTCATATACACAAAAAAATATAATTTTTTAAATCATAGTTATAACGTTCGTCTTCTTTGAAGAAGAATAAAAATGTAGAAGAAAAAAACATTTCGCACGTCAGAGATTTTGGAAACTCTGTATAAATTACTCAACTTTTTCGTGAGTTAAGCAAGATATTAGACTAAGTTGTCAGTTGCGGATAGTTCAACGACTAGAAATTTGTACAGAAATTGTTTGCAGGGCGTGGTTGAAGACGGATGTGATTGGGACGCGCGAGTTCCTATCAAGGCCTCTTCGCCGGGTCGCCCTGAGTCAACCCGCCATATAAAACGCCCCTCTCATTGACTTCTGAGAGTATTGTTGGTCTTCCCGCTGCATAAGAATCCATTATTTCCTCAACATGACTCCTGTAGTCGTAAGTATCTATTTAATCTTAAATCACGCTCTTGTCAAATCATTTAACACATGATAATAGAATTCTATATAAAATATAATAAAAAATATATAATTAAATTTAATAAAATATATCAGAATAATTATATATGTCGTAAAATGAGATGTATTAAATAATAAAACACAAGAATATTTCGTATCTAATTATATTTTTTAGATATTTCATTTCGTCGAACAAAAAAATTCGCTTTTATATTCAATTTTATTTTCATTACATACACAGATTATTTTGTTGAGTATTGCCATCGGTGTCTCCTGCCAAGAACCTCATTACCAATCGCCACATCAAGCGGCGATTTTAAGCGACGCGCGTTATCTCGCAGGTGATGGCACATTCGGTGCTGCCTACTCTCAAGAAGACGGAGTGGAATTTAAAGAGGAAAGCGACATAGAAGGTAATCGACGTGGATCATACTCATACATCGACCCAACCGGGCAAAGACGCACCGTGACTTATACAGCGGGAAAGAATGGATTCCAAGTACGTAAAGTGTTTATACTTGCTACTAAATCTGTTTATTAATTTTGACGCTAAATTTATAATTTACATTTTATAATTTATCTCTTCACTAGATTTTTTTATAATTAAATTTTGTTATGCTAAATTTATAATTTATTAACTTTTTTATAGATGTAACTTGTTATATAAAATATTATATATAAATAATATTTAAAAAAAGATTAAATCTAAAGTTTAAAAAGAGTTCATTAATTTATTGCAAATTAATCGTATAGTAATATGAAGCTCAAGTTCACTCGATTTTATCTCATTAACTTTAATCGAATTTTAAATTAATCTTTGTCTCGCAGGCGACCGGAGATCACATTCCTAGCGCACCCCCGCAAGTACCACCGCAACCGGAATACATACCGTTGGCGCAATATAATCCGTCAGATTATCAGCCTCCGAGTTACGCACCACCATCCCCTCAACAATATTCACGGCGCTATCAATCGGATTACGAGCCGCAACCTGTTGTTTATCAACCGCGGTCTCAATTGCCATCTCCTCAGCAGTATCCGCGGCGTTATCAACCGGATTATGAGCTACAACCTGTCGTTTATCAACCACAGCCTCAACTGCAGCCTCAACCACAGCCTCAACCACAGCTTCAACCGCAGTACCAGCCGCAGCCGCCACCTCGCTATAATTATCCTTCAGAGTTGCAAGGTATACCCTCGTATGCGCCACCGAGGCCACACTATCAATCCCAACTTCGCCCCGCATCACAATATAAAGTGATAACGACACCAGCCTCGGTTCCGGCGACGTCCCGAAATTTTTACCCACCGGGAAAGCTCAGCTTCAATCGGACTCTCGACGGCTTCTCTTATACGTTCAGCAAAAGTTGAGTGGCAAGTGAATTTTTATGTGATATGAGAAGCGATAACGAATCCGAGATGAGATTAACTAATTAATTTAACAAAAGAATTTTATTTTTGAAATGAAAATGTAATTGAGTGTCAAAAAAATTAATAAGAGAGTCATGTAAAAAATATTTTTTTTTTTTAATTAGTCATGATCTCGCGTTTTTATTTTTATTTCATGTTCCAAATTAATTTTAAAATGTAACTCGATTATAATAATTATTTCTTTTTTTATATGAATTTATTATCAATAATTCTTCAAAATATCGTAAAGTATTTAATTTATATACTAAAATATATTCTCAAAAGATTTACAAAGCAAATCTCTACACGATATATCTTCGTATCTGAAGAATAAAACATTGGAACTGTAGAATCGAATGATTTCGAATGATCGTGCAATGCTCGATGTACCTTACATGCGATTTCCCGTATAAATGCGAGTATAATCACGTGCTTCATAGGGTCAACTTACTTTCATCCGGTAACCTTTGCGTTCTCCATCGTGTTGCAACTGAGAATCCCACGATATTGAAGGAAATGTGGGATACGCCCGATATATATATATATATATATTTATATGAGGAATGTTATATCAAAAGTATATTCATTAATTCTCTATCATTTTTATTTAACTCATAATTGTAATTGCACTTATTTGATATAAATATCATAACAGGATAATTTTGACTTTAATATTAAATAAAGATATATATTTTCCTACGTTAATGGATTAAAGACATGTTTTCTTCTCTTTTATTTTATAAGTGTCATAAAATAGTGCTTATGTTATTAATATTTTCTAAAAATTCTTTTATTAAAAAAAAATTCTTTTATTAAAACTAATTTGTAGTCAATACGCAAATTTAAATAGCCATCTATTATAAAATACCATCGAAATAGCGTTGCGTCGTGTCTTGTACTATGGAAGACTGCGAATTACTGGCAGAAACGGAAGAAAGGAGGAACAAAGGAACGATTATCTTATTATCCAAGCTCGCGAGGCAGGGAGTCAGCAAAGGCGAAGAAATAAAAATGCAACGAAGTCGAGCCGGTTCTAGTCATTATTATTGTTGGCTATAACACAGGGCGCGGCACAATCCGGCAAGGCGAACCGCCTGCATCCAAGGAACTCGATAACCTTAAGTAGGCAGAAAGAAATGCAAACGCCACTGATATTCTAGGTCACTCCGACAGTGTCGCCAGAGAAAACGCCTTATAACATCATTGTGTGAATTGGTGATATTATCGATTTTACTGTTATAACGCTAATCCGTCTTTGTCACCGAGTAAATCTATACGCAAAGAGATTAACATCCATTGATTGACACAATACATTGATTGATGCAATAAATGCACAATATGGTTCTTTTTTTAGTCGCGTTTTATTTATAAAGGTATATTGAGTATACATTTCGTTTCGTATATAATTATGGCAGTAATATACAGACTCTGATTAGCTGCGCGTGACATCAACAGTATAAAAGTAGTCTAAAACAGCTGATGTAGAGGCAGTGTGGCATCGAACGTTCACTCTCCTCATAACAGAAGGAACGAAACGAAAATAAACGCCGTCTTATCTAAATAACTAACTTATGTCAATGTTTTTTTTTTTATTTATGCCAGTGTGCCTCCCCAATACATGAATTTCAAATGATAACGATGTGAATAAATCCCAGAGAAAAGGCACTATGCGTCGTCTATTCTTCCAAATCCTCAACGCACGAGAATGTTACGCATTTTCTTGAACGCGCGTAGCTCCTTCTTTTCATTTCACTTTATCTCCCCCTTTCTTTTGTATAAAAAAAAATCTTCATAAAAAAATTATATAATGCCTGTGTACGCACACTCTCATGCTTACATTAAATGGTATATTGAAGCGTGTAATCGATCTGCGTTTTTTTTTACACTTGCATAGCTGGCTGGCTCGAGTATTCCTAATGTTTTCTATCAAACACTATTAACATTAAACATTATCGATTTTGTAGGCAAACATTAATTATTTATCTCCTCAAATGCAAACAGTGATTGATTTCAAAGGCATTGATTTAAATTTGATTGCACTTTCATCTCAACATACGCGCGATAAGAAGACAGTGTAGCGCGTGCAATTCAGAGACGAGCGTCATAAAGTAAAAAACTGGCCTCATGGCAGGTAGGATTATTCACTAATCTCACTACGCTAAAAATATAAGTTCGGCTGAAGACTCGGGATGTACCCATAATTGCTTGTCATGCATACGATAGTCTAAGGTAGTCGCTATTGTCGCGGTAATTATACCTCTAGTTATAAATGTTACATTACACAAAATATACGCTCAGCGTTAGGCTCCGACTTTTGATTTTTATATCATCGCAGAGGCACGGTCGTCTCATAAAACGACCACCGAATGGAAAACAATCCAGGAAGCGGATTTGTACGTGGGGCAGGAGGCACGGCAGTCTCGCGTTCTTAGCGCATTCTACTGGCTTATCTTAGAGAACTATTCTAAGGAGATGAGAGGAAGCTTTAAGCGCTGTAACAAGCGAATCCTATCGGCTTCTTCTGGAAGATATAGTTTGTTCACAATGCAATTCACATTAAAACGCTTGAGTCTGCCAATATGTTGACACGTATATTCGTTCGTAATGGAAACTGGTACTCGATTATTGTCGCTAATAATTTTCCGTTGCGAATAATGGACATATTCGTATACATACATACTTTTCCTTTTGATAAAATAACGGAATTATTTGCCGATTTATATATACTCCGAGTCTGCATTGTGCGAAATCTAAATAAAATCACAGACGCAATAAGTATAGACTGTGCATTCCTTGATATCAGCATCTCTCTTCAAATCGATATTTTAAAGAAAGAAAGCAGTATGAATCGATCTTTCTTTTTATAACGACAATGATAACTTTATGTGTAGAAATGCGTAGTTTATACTTATTACGTTTATGGATATAACGTAGAGGAGAAAAATTAACTTTCTACATTTCTCCATAAAGATATCCATAAATGATGCATAATTAATCGTACAAGAAATTCTTCACTACACATTCTCAATATGAAATAACTAAGTTTAAACTTCGAACATCCTTGATTAAGTACATGAACTTAAGATTCCAATAATCATAATAATAAGGAATAATCATGCTGTTCATAATCAAAAATAACAATAAAAAAATTCTATTTGCGTTAAAAACCAATTAAAAATAAACATTAAGACTTTGAACATATATGCTTCGTATTCGTTTGAAACATAATACAGTATACAAAAAAATATATCAAAATACTTGTATAATATTGTCATAAAAATTTCTTCACGAAATATGAATAGAAAATGAAGAAATTCGGAGCACTTCAAATTAAAGTTTAAAACTTGTTTATAATAAAAACTTTTCGCTTCTAGATACTATCAATCACTGAGATTTATGTACAGCAGCGTATATGGTATAAGATGATAATGAATTTGATTCACTGTCTTTGGACGTTTATAAAGTTCCGTCTGTAGTACAAATCGTTAGATAACGATAATTTCACATGTCTCAACACATGTAAGTCAACGATTGATAAGTATAGTAAAATTATACAAAATAATTCATCTAATTTGACACTTAATGTGAAGTAATTTCTCACTTAAACTATAACATAACAAAAAGAAATTTAAAAATCCCTTTTATATTTAAAAAAATGTTATTGTCATATAAAATATAATTGATTAATATGTCTTTTAAAATCACAGAACTTTTATTCCAGATCTTTCTTTACAAGGAACAAGAGTAATTCAAACTAATTAAATTAGATGAATCATTCTGTGTAAAAGTTAATTTTCAAAATTAAATCTATAAACGACAGCATAATTCATTCTCATTGATATTAAAATTAAAATTAGAGAATAATATATAAACTATCAAAATAATAAATTCTCTAATTGTATATAATGTTGTAGTTAAAACATACATATACATATAAAAAAATATAATAGCATTGAGAACAAACCTGTACATCAGAGAGTATATACTACTACAGACCTATTTTGTAACTTTTTAAGTCTAATTATTTAACTATTTAAATCTAATTTAGATAATGACAGTATAATATTCTTTATCGTATATCATTAATCGGTTTTTTGCATATATTTTATACTATATCCATATATTTTATATTATATACTCTCTTCCGGGTTTTATTCATGTTATATGAACATAATAATGAACATAATAATGATTCAATTATGTCCGCGGCTCACTATGTTCGTCAGTAAAGAATTTTCAGTGCTTCTTTAATGAAATTTAAATATTATTACCTTAAACGATCTAGCTAAATCTTAAATGCTTGTATAATTCTGTGTGAACTTATATACTACGTATGTAATCCTTTATTTTTCGCAATAAGAATTAATTATTTACAGATTTTAATATATTCAGCATTATTAAAATCGTTTTAAGATGCATAAAGAATATTAAATTGTTAGCTTATTAGTTAATTTAACTAGTGATATTACTGCGATAATTTAATAGAGTTTGCATTTCAAGACCGAAAAATCATTTTAAAAGCGCGCATTTTAAAAGACTACATAATATAGACTATACATAGTATATAAAGTCACACAAAATTATACAAGGGCCGTGGTTCGATTCACACGCTCAAACAACGCTTAAAAATCATTTTGTTCAAATACGATAAAGAAAACCAAAATCGATCAAATTTTGGATGTTACAAATAATACATTATATATTCTTTTATTAAATCAATTTATTCCAGATATAATTGCGAGCCGATAACATTCGGTTTCAACACAATCATTCTGAAACGCTAATAATCCCCCCTAATTAAATTAGAAAAAAAGAAAGTAAGAAATTTATTGCAAAAAATATTATCTCAGTCAGGATTCGAACCTGGGATCTCTCGATTTTCCGAGAAAAATGTCTTATTATTATTTCATTCTTGTTTGTCAAATGTTAAACGAAAACAAATGCTCATGAGCACATGTTGTCATCATGAATCGAATCAGGGCCAAGCACTTACGATTTAGCTAGATCATTTAAGACATTATTTCTGTAGGTTGTTTCTCACATATACGATCCTATATCATATACGATTTAATATTGCATAAATATTACTATTGTATAAATTAATTATTTACAATTCGGTCATGTATTCATATATAAAAAAATATCTTACATGTACAAAGTACATGTAAGAGTTCATTAATCAAAAAATATATGTCTAAATACTGCTAAATTTTAAAAGAATTGAAATAAGGAGAGAAAAATTAAATAATTACTGTATTTATAACATGAATAAAGCTTACATGTTAAGAGTTATATGTTATACGTTAAAAAGTTACAGAATAGGTCTTAGTACCTACAAATAGCGGGAAGCTAGCTATGTAGGAACGTATACTATTAAGTCATTTTTAAATATTGACACAATATATTCTTATTATAACTTAGTATTGTGTCAGCCCCTCAACTTCTTTTTTTCAATAACGTAGGTCTTATCTTGTGTCAAGATACACAGTAGTGTATTCTTGAAAATAATTTCTAATTTCTTTGTAATTTTGCTCTGATGATATGTATTTGCTACAAAATGTGTAAATTGCTATTTCTTTAATAATCTGTCGCGAAATGATTGCTAAAAATTTTTATTTTCTTGAGAAATATTAGAAATATTAATAAACCTTCTTGATAATTTTTAAACCATATAAAGGAATGATCAATAATTATTATTATTATGAAAGTTACTTATTTTCAAAAACAATAAAAATATATAAAAAATTAATCACAATTATATTATCAATGTTGATTGAATCTAATCCATCAATATGATAATATTGCTATTTGCTATTAATTATCGTTATAGAACATACTACTGTGTATCTATTATCGATAAGTTGGTATATATATCATTACAATCACAATATGCATGACATCCTATGCGAAAGTTTCTGGTGGAGCAGAAAACTTGTACTATGGTAAGACACAAATCGACAGTACGTAGTGACAAGGAAAAGAGTAATTCTAGCTGCATAATCCGGAAGGATCGACAAGTCCTCTGGCAATGAGCTCAGCCGTCGCCGGATCTCCACCGCTCTGTTTACCACCCGACGGTTGCCCGTGTTCGCAATGCGAACGTATATGAAACATAAATTCGGCTTTATCCGTAAAATCAGCGCGACACACTAAGCAAAAATTCCTCTCGGGGGTATAGGATTGCGGTGGCGGGGCAGGTCCTGGAAAGTACGGAGCGGCGTGTTGCGGCGGCATTCCCTCCAAATGAGATCTATGATTGATCATCAAAATCAGTTGACATTACATTAAAATTTAGATATATTGATATTGAAAATAAAGATATATTAACCGAGCGTGTTGCGTCCATTCCTCTCTAGTAGCGAATGATCGTCCACACAGTTCACAGGCCCAACTTACTGGCTCCTCTTTCAATTTATGAATGGTATCTTGACGAGATGACTGTTGCTGTTGCGCTTGCTGTTGTTGTGGCGGCTGCTGTTGTTGCTGTTGATGTTGATCGACTCGTGGTGTTGAAGGTGCTGACAGAGGTGAAACACCGGTTCTGTGTCTAAGTTTGTTCATATGAATAACCAATTTGTCTCGACGAGCAAATGCTTTACCTGCAACACACATCAAGTTTTTTTATTCATTCAATTGCTTCTTTTTAGAACAGATCGTGGTTTAAAATAATTAATAAAATGTATTCAATAATGTATTCAATAATTATAATTTGCGTACTTACCGCACACTTCACAGGAATACGGCTTCTCTCCAGTATGTATACGCATGTGTATGACAAGTTTATCCTTACGAGCAAGTCCCTTGCCGCAAACAGTGCAGGCAAATGCTTTCGTTGTTGGCTCGCCAGTATTAGTTGCCTTCGAGACAGATCCCGGACGAACACTCGCGCTATTTGTCGTCATTGTTCGTAATGGTTGATTTACCGCCGGTACTCTACTTCCAAATTGTTGATCTGTTCCAGGAAATGCCGGCATCATGCTAGGGCGCATTGCGGCAGAGTAATCCGAAGACCTGCAAAGTAGAAACTAATGACTGTTATGCTACAATAATTTCTGGAAACGATTAAAAATATAATTATGTGAAATCCAATATGAAAAGCTTTAAAATGTAATAAAATAAGATTTTAAATGTTAGAAGGACATTTTGTAGAAAGCGCTTTGGAAAGCAATCCTTTTAATATAATCTGATATTCTCTTCTATTCCATGACATTTATGAAGATAAATCGTTAAATCTTCATGGAAATATATTTAAAGAATATATTTAAAGAATATAAGAATTTTAAAAAAGTTAAAATGCCTTTTATATACCATGTTCCGATAGAACGCAGTACCCTTACTCCATCATCGTAACCGAGCCCATCATCTGGTAAGGTGAACGTGGGATTCGGTGGCTGCGAGGCCGCGTGTGGCCCGGCTCCAGTTAGCCTCGCCTGAGCAGCTTGCTGAGCCATGTGCTGCTGCAATGCCGCGTGTGCCGCAGTGTGCGTTTCCACGTAATTTGCATGCTGTTGCTGTTGCCCACCGTTTGACATCTTGTCCTTATCCGTACTCTAAATTCAAATCATTGATTGATTACACGTCATGCAATAATTAATCTTTATTTCACATTTTGATGCCATGTCATCCATATTTGAATGATGTAAAATTCGTAAAGATCACTATATTAATTCTAATTGGTATTCCGAAATCGCAGGTCTAGTGTATTTTAAATTATTGTAATATATCTTTTCTAAAGATTTTATACCAGGTGTACAAGTATGAAATGACGATTTGAGAAACAGATGGCGCACCAATGCAGTGTGAAGTACAAAGATTTAACATTGTACGCCATTTTATTGTACCATCAACAAGTGTCAAACGCGCAAAGTGATTTGATTGAAAAGTGTTTGCATAGTATTGTGTTTAATACGAAATTTGTACCAAATAAGGAGCATTCACGGACATTATTAATTTTTTGTTTTCATTTGAAGAAAAC
>Ga0157364_1009376_pt1 | contig 10131 bp, 4 predicted proteins | sample AttsexASBM2_FD_111476 | JGI IMG/M metagenome (GOLD analysis project Ga0157364, IMG submission 111476) | Fungus gardens microbial communities from leaf cutter ant in Ribeirão Preto, State of São Paulo, Brazil - Atta sexdens ASBM2 | ecosystem: Host-associated > Fungi > Mycelium > Unclassified ... | reverse complement strand
TGTGTGTGTGTGTGTGTGTGTGTGTGTGTTTGTGTGTGTGTGTGTGTGTGTGTGTGTGTGTGTGTGTGTGTGTGTGTGTGTGTGTAATATTTACATATTAAATAACAATTAATTTTATAAATAAATAAATTGTTCTTAGACATTGGAAATGCTGATATAGCTATTGATTAAATATTGGAATATATAATATCATGTTTTTATTTGCATCAAATATCGATAATATTCGAGATACAAGGGAATATCGATTGCGCGCGCGCGCACGTGCGTGCGTCGTGCGTGCGTGCGTGTGTGCGTGCGTGCGTGTGTGTGTGTGTGTGTGTGTGTGTGTGTGTGTGTAATATTTACATATTAAATAACAATTAATTTTCATCAAATAAAGAAATTGTTCTTAGACATTGGAAATGCTGATATATTTATTAATTAAATGCTGATATATATCTATTGATTAAATATTGAAATATAATTAATAGTTTAAAATATCAAAATTTTTCTCTTTAAGTCATGGAAATCTATGCAAGTAACGTATATTATTTTTATATTTAATATTAAAATATAATGATGCAAAAAGAAACATGTAAAAAGTCGATACATTTATAATTATCTTTTTTCATAATATTAATTTATTACATTAATTAATTATATCAATTATATTAATTGTTACACGCACATTATCAGCAGCTGTTATCATGTGTTTTGATAGTTTTTATGTTAAGAATTAATATTTATTATTTATTATTTAAATTATTTTTATAAACTTTTTTTTAAAAAAGAAAAGGAAAACTTAACACACCTCTCGAATTTAATGCCTATTGTACACAATAAATATATATCTTTGCAGGATGTTGTACACCATTCCTTGTAAAACAATTACTTCCTAGTTATAGAGATAATGATAGAGATAATGATAGTAGTTGAGCAAAGTTAATACAACATACAGAGCAGTATGTGTTGGATATAGCCAAAGGCTAAACATAGTCAGAGTACTAATCAGTGTTGCTGTTAATCATTATTAACAATACAGGTAATTCAGTTTTATCATTAATCAGCTCGTATCATTTTATTGGCTTATCATTATTGCTTGCCATTATTATGTATTGCCGTTTTGCATGTTATCTCTGCTTGAACTTTTCTCATTTTCATTTATATTACTATATTGTATTTCATTTTGTAACGCATTTTACAATATGGCTCTAAATATTAAAATGTAGCATTCTATTGTGAAGATAATTTATTGGTAGTAACGGCTCAAAGGATTCGATAACGTTATCGAAAACGTTTTGATACAGTGTCAATAAAATTTCTCGCGCGTGAACTGAATAATATGAATTGCACGTGCAAAATTTATTAAATGGATTAAAGCTCGTTTTAGCAACATTCCGAGTAGTTACGACTTTTCGGTCGGAAACTAATAACCATCGAACTAATATCCGGTTTGATGCTGGCACTGAGGAAGCAGAATCGCTTAATGAGAAATATTCGTTTCAGATTAATCTCTTACGCCGCCGCCCACCTTGTGGAAAAATTACGGACTGCAGAGAATTGCAAACTTTAAAAGCGCTAGCGAGATAATTCTCTTGGTACTTAAAAGAAATGGACTAAGAATTATATCCGCAGATTCACAATCTTGCAGCATTTGATCATATGGCAAATAATTTTTTCAAAAAATCTTTCTTTGCAGTATTATTGAATATAATATTGTCGGCATTATTTAAGACTTTACTTTTTATATATTATGCTCGTTTTGAGTTAAAAACTTTTTCATTTTTTAATTATCAATAAAACTTAAAATTTACAATGCGTTTCAGCAGCTGTTAAAATTGATAAGAAAAATAAAATTTCTATAGATTGTAATTAACATGATATCCATCGGCACATATTACTTTCTCGTACATTATCTTGCGGTCAAAGCTGTGGTCAAAGTTACGTTATCTATGGTCCGATTTGCAAAACAAAGTGCAGCGATATCAGTTATACGTATTTTCAACGAGTTTCGTCTCTACAATATCGGGACAACTGGAACATCGTGTAAAGTTTATAAATGATAGCACGAGAAATGCTAAAACCGATTAGAGCATTTGATTTCTATATTGTAACTTTTCGAGTAATATGAATGCAATACGAATGTATGTTACTCATACTATTCTTAATTTTACACTACTTAACATATGTGTATATATATATGAGTATAAGACAATGTATCTTTTATAATTTTCAATTAATATACCATTTTATTTATACATTATAATATAACATAAAAATTTATTTATATTATTATGAACTGTTATTACGAGAAAAGTATTAATATAACTAATTAAAAATTTTGTTTTTTAGAAATAGTAATAAACCTTATATTTTTAAAATTAAATTAATTATGTATATAGTTTGTAACGCTCATAAATATTTTGTTGACATTAATATTTTTGTTGCATTTCACGAAAAGTTAAATATGTATATACATATATATATCTCAGTAAAAAAATTGGTATCATTTTTCGCAGATATCGAATTTTTTATTGTGTAAAATCTTATTGTATAAAAACTTAATTTTTCTAAAATGTTTTTTAACTTCAGAATTAAAAAAAGTTTATTGTGCAAATTTTTACATAATAAAGAATTATCGTATCAATTTTTTTCAAAAAGCGTTTTAATTAATTTGCTAAAAAATGTTAATCATAGTTGCTTTTGATACTGTAAATATGAGAAATGTTTTATTTCTCACATTTTATATTAACTGAATATACAGATTTATTGTAAAGATAACTCGCGTACGTGAAGCGATGACAAGTATAGAATTCTCCAAGTTACAATAGAATATCGGAGGTTCGGGGGATTTATATCAAAAGCTTGTCTCGTAGTTGGTGTCGGAATTTAGAGTTATGTTATCTTAAGACATAACAGGATCTTATCAAATTGGATTAAATTTACATATGTTTAAAGCCGATCTCGGATTCAAATGTATACATTTTACACAAACAATATAAATTCCACAAACAATATATGCAAACAACATATGAAACATTAAGATTTCAATACTTCAATTGCACAAATCATTTCATGTGTTATGCAATGCATATAAACATCATTGTTAAGAAAAATGTCATAATATTTTCTATTATATTTTTATTTCGCTGATTGCAATTAGCAATAACATAATTTAACAAAAAAAATTTATTTTGCGACTGTATGTTATTCTTCTATCTTTCTAGCAAAAACATTGTCTTTTATTAGCAATGCAGAAATACTTTTGTTATATACTAAAAATATATTGGGACATATATTGTAGCGGCAGCAGTGAAGCATAATATTCTAGAAGAGTTATGCTATAATACTGAATTTTATAGAGTATCATGCCTTTAAAGTAGAAAACTACGTCTTATATAAATAGCCTGCAAAACCGTGTGCGTATACTTCGTCTCTTAAATAAATGATTTAAGATATTATAAGAAACATTATCAAATCTTGAGGAACTATAATCTTAATATTTAATTGACTTGTTACGTTTCACTATATAATATAACACATAAAAAAAAATAATTTCTTTTGCAAAAAAAAACTCTTAATCAAATATAATAAAATGAAAGTTAATTAATTATCTTTGAAGAATCTAATTTAAATTATAAATTATTTATAAATATGTAATCAATTATAATTTGTTATAATTATAAAATTTGAAAAGCTTAGAAATGTCACAATAAAACATGCAAATGTATAGTTGACTAAATGAAAATCATCAATTCTTATATTACATATAATTGTTTAAAATATCTTTGTCTACAAATGGATAATTTGAGATGAAATTATAAATGTGGGCTGAATTTGCTTATTTAAAGAAATCCAATATAAATCCTAATGATCTCAAAGGACAGTTACGGACTATTTGTAAACACAATACCCGTACTTGCTTTCAAAAACAATTTTCTCAAAACAAAAAGTCTTGATTGATGAGAATCCTTCAGTTCTGCACATTTGCGGAATATTCGTTACAGTTGAATTCAATTCCAAGTAGTCCAACTCCGATCATTATAACATGCGCATTATGCACCATTTCTGTTATTAACGTTGTCCGATATTATCAAAAATCTAAAACCTGTTTATAATATATGTATACAGGAATGTGCTACTCATGGCATTCTCTATCTGCAAAATTTTACGTATGTTATCGATTTTTGTTGAAAGATTAATATAGCTTGATGTGATTATAATGAAAACACTTTTGTAATATCGCGATGTTGTAATAGTGTAAAATAAGCATCTGAACATTTGTTATTAACGCTTGTAAATTTATGATGACAACAGTAACTTTTGCAGATACAATATATTTATAAATATATTAACGAAATAATTAGGGTGTAAAGGTTTCTTGTTTATTGTTAGAGATGATATTAAAGAGAAATTTTTTCTCATTTATTTATTCATTTTAAATCAGAAATTAAGATAGATATAATTTCGATGGGAATTTAGATACCGAGTTATATTTATTTTATTTTAACTCAAATGATGAAAATGTTTATATTTGTTGTTATTGAGATGATACTTCCTTGAATATTTACTTTTATTGATAGTAAAGAAGTAAAATAAAACTATTGATGAAAATACGTTTTGCCATGTCTATAACATGAAAAATATTGAAATTACGTTTTCGATTTCTATTTCACAGTGTACACGAGGACTCTCTTTGCTTTGGTAGCTCGACTGTTATTTAAAGAATTTCCTATTTCTGTTTATATAGTGCCAAAAGTTTTACAACACAATCACGAATTAAATAACTATGATCAAATAACATGATACTTTATTCTTTAAAGTCTTATATCTTACATTATATTATTTTAAGTATTAATTTGAAATAAATTATCGTTATATTTTGAAATTAGATGGTTACGTTTTAAATATATTTAACATAGAAATATATTTAACATAGAAAAACGGTAGAATATTTCAATATTATCAATTTATTATTATAGAATAATATAGAGTTTTATTTAAAAAATGGTTTTGTGTGAATTAACGTAAAAAAGCTTTGAAAAAATTTATTGTTCTGTTTTATGCTTTCTCCAACAAATACATTTATTCTGAATGTAATAATTTTGCACATATATGCAAAATCTATGTGCATAAGCATGTAGACACAGTTATAAAATCGATTATAGCGACCCATATCTAAAAAAGAGATCAAACATTAGAACGAATTTTACTGAAACAATTATAGATCTTTATCTTTTTTTTTGTTAAAAAATGGTTTTAAATCTTTTAAAAGTTCACAATATTGAAACATTTGGCAAATGTGTTGTATAATAGTGAATAAATAAATATTTACATTGTTCAATATTTTTATATTTATAAATTTTTAACAATGTTTTTAAAAATATGCAAGATAAAAAAGAAAAATTTTTTAGTAATTACTTCAGTGAAATAATGATCTAAGAAAAATAATCATTTACTGATTTAAATACTTAATTTGATTAAATACTTAATCAAATAAGATTAATGTGTTTATAGTCGAAATATTATCAGTTAATGTCACCACATATTTGCATTTATAAATAAAGTAATTAAAGTATATTTACAATGGAAGACGGATTATAAGCAATATTTTTGTCATTTTTCTGTTCTACTTACGTATTTTTTTAATTAAAGTAAAATTCTTGAAAATATATTTACTAAAATTATTGTATTTGCAAAAATTTTTACCTCCATTTTATTGCCTCTTAAACAAAAAATTGCGATGAATTTTTTCTGAGTAATTAAATTTTGTCTTTTTTTACTAAACAGTATGAAAAATCGCACTATTATACTTTTACATTAAATTATTCAGTTACAGAAATTATTCATTTACATATTTAAAAAATGTTATTATATCTGGACTATTAAATTCGTGAATGTTCTACTTGTACTTATGTATGGCAATTTGTGAACATATTTGTTTTCGTTGCTACACTACATTCTCTCAACTGCGCACATTTTTATTTTATCTGTGTGTAAGCTACTATAATAAAATCTGAGAATAATCGATCATTTAGACGAATCGCATATAGATTGTAATTGAAATCATTTGAAATAATTTTATTCGCGATTATATTAATACAATAAGTTTTAACCGAAGCAATGAATATAAAATATCTTTTTTTAAATAAACACGTGTGTATATAGAACTAAGATAGTAACAGTTTCCAATTTTTTCAAATATATATGTATAATATATATATGTATAATATTTTTAAAAAACTAAAATAATATACCCATAATGCTTAGAAATCAATTTTCTTTTGTTGAAAGGGTAAACGTTCTTGCTCTCAACATGTTGGAATATTAAAACTAATATCTTTCTTAAAAATTAGCAATATTTGTGCTTTATCTTTTTAATGATAATGATTGCGTATAAGGAAATACATTAAATTAAATATATAATTTTTATTTTATTTAAATTTTTAATAAAATAATTCTCATTTTTCTATAAACATATAAGTTGCACTTACTATACTTTACATAATTCCATTAATTATCATTATTTTTATAAATATTATAAAATTTCTTACTTTACGTTTTATAAAATAATAAAGTAAAACAAATGAATTTGAGAGAGAAATTAGTAATATAAATAAAAAGTAATATTAAAACAAAATAAATTTCACTTAGAATTGTTATTTTTTTTTATAAAGATAACATGTTTATCTTGACGCAATGCATAACCCAGATTCTCGAAATATTTTATTATCTGAGATAACAGGATGGACTCAGAATCTCTCACCACAATCCGTTTTATTTCATCTTACAGGATCGATAACGATCGCGCGAGATCTCGTTGGTCCATTTGTCTTATCCGACTTCCATACTTCGCGATAGTACCCGCCCAGTTTTTATACGTTATAAACTATTCTTTCGAGATACTGGCGATTATTTATGGCTGGTCGGAAATTTACAATCATTCTAAGTGGGAGTATCTTTATCAAATGTTTATCGATCGACCCAGTACCATTTAAATTGTTTCCTCAATGCAACATACCTGGAGTTTCACACAGATACTGTTTCTCGCAGATACGAGTTTCCCATGGGATAATGCGAGCTCTGATTTTCACGAAGTCGTTAAATTCTTTTGTGCGTGAAAATCGCTTTTAGTATGAGAATCGAATGATGATGACGTGTGTAATACATGGATAATGATATCAGGCATACCTCTCTGAAAACGTGCATATTATTCATGATTAATTAAAATTTTATCTTATACTTGAGATAGATGATTTAAATTCATCGCAAGTAAAATGATATACATATTCATACAAAATTTTCGTAATATTAGGATATTTTTATATTCATTATACATATTTTTATATTCATTATATACATACCTATGTATAAAATAAATATAGAAAGATAATTAATTTAATTACAAAAAGATTATTACAATAAAATAAAAAATTAATTAATTATAAAAAGTTGTAAATAATGAATATAAATTTAATGTATTTTGTTTTAATATTATATTTTTTTAAATCGACATCTAATTTTTATAAGAATAGAGAAATTTTACTAAAAAATACTACTTAAAAAATAAAAATTATCGTAGCTTGACTTTAGAAAAATAAGTTATGCATATGTAGTCTTAATATTTACTTCACACTTAAACGTATAAAAAAGTATATTTTTTGCATATTTTCTATGTTTTTATAAAAATGTTTCGAAAATATTTAATAATTTGAAATTATCAAGAAAGATTAAAAAAAAAAAGGAAATTTATGTAGCTGGAAAAAACAAGTAATATTTGCAATCATAATAAAGGAAATTTCAGTCTATGCTCATTTAGACGATAGCTTATAATTTGTTTTATGTTTGTTGCTGATAGTTATTAGAATTAAGTACGTGATCGGAATTCTGCTTTCTTTAAACTGCCTCTTAGTTCAGGTTGCCATTACTTAGTCACGCTGTGAAAGCGGAAACAATGCTGTAATTTATTTAATTCGGTGAACCAGAGGAAAATCCATTTGTTGCTGGAACCGTTAATGAAGTGGTGCGGTTGATTATAAAAAATCATTATGCAAGTTAGGAGAATCTAATTGTTTTTATTATTTTTGGCACAATACTTTGTTAATGTAAATGTCGTTGCTTTAAAATTTTCAACATATTTAATAGCATAACCATGATGCTATTAATATTTATTAATTATTATTAATAAATAAATCGATGGCTGAAGACTGCTGTAATCGTAATATATGTTTAAATTCCTGATTATATATTAAGCCTAATTCTACAATGTGCTTTTTGTTTTCTGTTTCTTGCTGTTTCTCTCTTGTCTTATTGACCAAAAAGGCAAGAGACAAATAGAGACAAACAGCAAGAAACAGAAAACAAAGAGCACATTGTAGAATTAGCCTAACAGTCTTATTGTGAGCCGATTATGTTATATTATTCGATAATAAACAAGATAGTAATGTATTTGCTCTTTAATGTAAATGAAAATTATCTCACATTTTTTAAAATACTTAATGCAGCAATGTTTCACATTAATTATATTCCTTAATATAAGTTTAATTCTATAATTTTGTTCTTTACATTATAGAATAAATATCTTAAGATGCAAGTAATTTATTGGTATAAAGTTATTAAAAAATGTTTTATTATACTAAATGTATCAAATATATAAGATATATAAAAAATAATATGTATTTTAAATATAAAATAAAGTTTAACATAAAATAAAATTTAGAACTATACATTAAAATAAATTGTAATTATTAATATATAATACATATAGGAATTTACTGGATAAAATGTGTGTTTTCGACAAAATACTTACTCTGACAGTGACAATACTAATTTGGACGAGAGATTTATTTTGTTTGACGCACATTTCTTCTCATATACTTTGGAATACTTCTTTTTTTAGTAGCACTTTATCTCTTATGCTCTGTTTTATTTCCATAGTTTGTTTGACTTTTCTCATCCAATTTTAGTAAACTTCAGAGTGTTTGCCTCTTTCCAATGTGATCTAGTTCCATATTTTGCAGAAATGTCGACGTTGGGCCATTTCACCCACATATTCGTATGATCATAGAAAGTTTTAAAAGTTCCACCTCAATCACTTTTTTATATTCATATTTCCACGTGTCGTGATTTTTAATCAATTTTAAATTCATATGCGTTCTCATCGTTTGCAGGATTCACATTTTGATCCGATATGTCGTACAAGCGTTTTTAATATTCTTCACTTTTCGAGTGATAAATGCAAAAATCTAGGCATTTGTAATTGATTGACTTATATGAAAAAAAAAACCGATAAATAAATATTTAAAATTTCTTTTTTTAGAGAATTTTATTTGTTATATTATATACCTAATATACAGATGAAACGACGTATTATTGTTAGCAGTTATGATATTTACAACATGCTATTATGAGTATGTAATGGTTTATACATATATTATTTTATATTTTATACATTTACAATTGTTAAACATTGTGATAATATAAATTAAATAAAAAATAACATTTTTAACTATTTCTAATTATTTTGACAATCAAAGAGAACAATACAATAGTAGCTTGAATATTTTATGGAAATTCTGTAAATTAAATTATAGTTTTAATAAAATAATAAAATTGCATAAAATATGTTATGTATATTATACTTAAGATATGAATTCCTTATATATAAATATATATATAGAAATTATCATGATGTCTTGCAACATATGCATTGCGAAACAGAAATTATGGATCGAGGGTAAACGTCATGGCGAATCAAACAACTGATTACCATGAAGACATTTACCAATGGAACCGTACGGTATCGACGAATGAAGGAGATACGGAGAAGGAACATTACTTGCCCAATTGGACCGATCTTATTCTAGCAGGATTGTTCACGATATTAATTATTGTTACAATAGTAAGTAAAATCATCATTCAATAATCGAAATTTCCAATATTTTTATATCAGAATATATATTTTTACATCAGAATATCTGCTTTAATAGCTCCCTGAATGTATAAATATCTTACTAAGACATAATAATGTCTTAAGTAATTTTAATAATTTGCTTTAAAATATGTAATAATAATAATTTTTGCAAATTTAGAATAATAATTATTTATATATATATATATATATATATATATATGTATATATATACATATACA
>Ga0157364_1009375_pt1 | contig 10131 bp, 5 predicted proteins | sample AttsexASBM2_FD_111476 | JGI IMG/M metagenome (GOLD analysis project Ga0157364, IMG submission 111476) | Fungus gardens microbial communities from leaf cutter ant in Ribeirão Preto, State of São Paulo, Brazil - Atta sexdens ASBM2 | ecosystem: Host-associated > Fungi > Mycelium > Unclassified ... | reverse complement strand
TGCTGCTGCTGCTGCTGCTGCTGCTGCTGCCGCCACTGCCACTACCATAGTCGCTACTATTGCTACTGCTACCTGCCTTCGATAATAATTATACCTCCGCTTCTCGTAACCCCTAGCTGCCATCCATCCCTCTCGACTATAGACGTAAATCACATTGCGCTGGCGAAGCGTCTCGAGAGGGCAACCGCTTCGCGAGTAAGCTCGCTGATCATTACGTGAAATTAGCGAAGTGCGATGGTACACGATTCCGTGCCACTCCGTTGCTAGCTTTGGCAAGTAATTTGCGAGATGATTTCGGTGCATCTTTGCCGAAATGTGCGCGCACATTTGGTTTTCATTTATTTAGTGGACTCGTAACTTTGAGAGATGGATTTTATTTTATTTAAATTTGCAGCATGTAAAATTTATATAACGAAGAAGATACTTTTTTAATTTTAATTTTATAATATTTGTTTTATCGCCAAGTTTTATTTCAATACATATTTTCATTATCAAAAATTTATACGCGGTGAATTGTTTTTATAGAGGTCTGTTTGTTTTTAATCTAAATGCGTATATTTCTATATAATAAGAAATAATGATTCGGTGCATGGAATTATTTTTTATGAGTATGATTACGAGAAGCGAAGAGAACGCACTCCTTTATCTCGATTGTAATTATATTCGCTCGTTCGCGTTCGTCAGCACGCTCATTTTCTCATGTGTTTAATGATGCTGCACCGCTAAAGCATCCCTGGAGAGCGGCGTTTTACAGACAAAAGCTCGTCGGTCGTTACGTGAAATTAGTGAAGTGTGATGCCTCGCGATTATCTACTTTGCTCTCGTTGTTCCGTTCAGGTTCGTTGACGATTGATGTGTCGATTATCATAGGTGCACAGCCAAAGTATAGGGCACAATCATAACTAACGTGTAACGATATTTCTCTCTTCCTAAAAGTAATATATTTGCATAATTTAATAATTCTCAGGATCGATTTTTACATGATACCATGGCTATATTTTTACATGTCGTGAGAGAGATATTTCGCAATTAAATTTAATTTACTGTGTCATTACGGCTCCCCTGATGTTCCTCGCGGTCAACAGCTAAAAATAATGAGATATTTCTTCGCGTTTCTTCACAATCCCTTTACACGCACGTTTTAATTACAGATTCTTATCCGTCATATAACGTCGTACATGAGAAGGGCCTAATTTGCACACTTTCGAGAAATCAGCGGTCGCTGGCTAATTAACCGGCGTAATACTACGTTCAAGTCTTTGTAATTATTCTTTCTTTGTGCCCCTCCGTCTTTCAACATGAGAACAATTGATAGACTCTATAAAGTAACAACGAAGCGTATAGCGAAGAGCGGTTTAAGAGCGACAAATTATTTCGGGAACAATAAACAATTTATCTCGGAAACAAATAATATTCAAAGGCAATCCGTGTGTATCTTACAGAGAATAGCGCGTTATATTTGTGCAACGCAAAGAACGGAATATGCCAAATTACGTCACAATACAGTAGTATATTTGGATGCCCTGTATCTTGTCGCGGTGTACTCTGATGCGTATGAACGTATTTTGACACACTGCGGCGTATACTCGACGTGTATAACAAGTCGATTTGTCAACAGTTAATTTGCGCAAAGCGCATATATACACAAAGGCAGGTGCACGAATAACGAGACACCATATTAGTGTCGACATAATTTCACCGTTGCTCCCCCAATACGGCACAGCGCGATATAATTTCAAAGCAAACATGATATTTCGCTCGGGATATTCGCATCTCTTCTACGCATCAGTTAGAAGTGACTTCGTATATATAGTTTGTCGTATATATAGATTGTGCGAGCACGATGTGGTATGCGTCTCGGACGATTGATAAGCTCCTTTGGAACAACGGAGCTTCTCGGATCTTAGAAAGCCGTGCGTCGGGGGGGACCACCTGGGACCACCGCTCGTAAAGTTGGCGGTAAGCCTTGTTTATTGGTCGCGAGCACAGACGGAGAGATCTCTTTTATTTGAGGAATGAGCTTTGAGGAAGTAGGGAAATTCCATTTAGTCGTGAATAAATAACGGAGCACGCGTGCGGCGCGAATCCCTATCGGCGTTCCCGACCGGGGCATCTTAAATAACTTCCGCGGGACAAAATGTGGCCTCTTCGCCGCGTGTACGATAAATAAGTTCACCATAATGAGAAGACAATTTTACAGCGCGCCACCCTCGCTACGATAATTTAACCCGTACATGTTTCCGGAATGAAGATCAGACACTGGGGACGGAAATGGGCCGCGAGGTGGAATCTATCGATCTATCGTAGTTTTGCGACAGAGACGATATATGAGTATAGTTAAAAAGGTTAAAAGGTTTCATAGTTAAAATTACCGTCGCGTATAAATTTTCTAACTTGTTGGAATTACTCGGCGATGACATATAGTGTGGAAAGACAAACACAAAGTTGGTGAATCTATAAATTGTCACGAACTATCATGTGGAGCTTTGCAAGCGCGGTTAGTTGGAGTTGGAGTTGCAATCTCGACGCGTTGCAATTTTGCGGATATAGTCGATTGGGTTGCACGATTGATCGATCGTTCGTATGTCTACGTCCTCGTTCGCGCTTCAACGGCGCCGCGTTGACCACTTATAAAATTACATTTTCGATGCGCGCGATCGAATGTTCTCGGTTAATTGAATGAATTTATTTGAGGAGTGACGAACGAGTAAGCTTTAAATGTTTATTCAAAATTACCCAACGAATTATTATTTGCAAAATAACATATCGGATATGATAAATCAGGATATAAAGGAAATAAAGGAAGATGATACATCTCTGAAATTGTACTTAAAAAATTTATTTGTACTATTTTTCTCCAATTTGACTAATTTGATAGTAGAAGTATTGTTTGTTGCGTTTCATATTCAACGAGAAGATATATATATATATAGAGGTACATGAAATATCGCGATAATATTCTATATAGATTAAGTGGTTGACTAACGAATAACTGCGTGAATTTATTTTGTGTGCAACAATGTCCATGATAATGGCCGTAAAAGTTTTTTTGTCGTCGAAATTTGCCACGTTGTTGCGATAACCTTATCTACTGATGTATATATTTATGCTTAGCTATTATTGCGTATACGCCGACAAAACTTCGTTGCAAATGACATTATTGCGCCGAGCAGCACTATCAGTAGAAACGTACAGCGTTTTTTTTTTTTTTTCTGGTCATTACACGTAACCGATATCTCAGCACGTACGATTTCTGCACAATAATGTCCGCATAGATTGAACGCATTCATTACTGGGTGGAAAAAGACATAAGTACGTTTTCCCACTTACAACTTCCCGATCGATCGTCGTCGAATATCGATTATCTTCAGTCAGCAGAAGAAGTTGCCTTCCTAATATAATATTCTTCCGCGAGTAACTAAGTACCGTAAGTGACCGAGTCCCACACGTGTTCGTTGTTTAAATAAAATATTACAAGTTGTAGACTGGGCGTCTACGGCACACATAGCTACGTATACAAGATAAACTCGTTACTGGGAAAGACGATGGAAACGCGTGGTCATTCGTTTGAACAAATAGCGAGTTCGAACTATCATCTTGCATCGATGAGGATACAGTTGTGAGCGACTGCAAACGCCATTGGAAATAGGTACACGCGGTAGGTTCCCCATAGCGGAAAGTGCTCGTTCATGTGTTACAACTCGGTGAAAGCAATAATTCGCGCTGCTCGGAGGGACTCGCTCGCTCGTTCCGGAATTTCGGCCGATTCGCGGCGATTCCGACGCGCCCGCGACCGCTTTCGTTTCTGGCCGATTATCCGGTCGTGCAATTTATGTCGGCAAATGACTGCAATCTGCGCTCGATCCGACTCGTGAAACATTTCCCTCCTTCTCTCTCTTCTTCGACCTCGACTTTCGACCCTCCTCGTCCTCCGCTACTCCCCTATCTATCCGTCTCTCGGGCTCTGCCTCGTCCGGTTCACTCGCATGCAGAAAAGTGCAAAACACCCGGAGGAAACGAGCGATTCGTGATCGGGCGCCGTTAACGTTTCACTTTTCGTGGTCGAAAATTATTCGCTCCCCCAGCTATGTACCGAAGACTCGCGCGTACGTTCTTTTCGATAATATCGTATTGCTACTTCGCCCGCGGATAGAGATCGTTTTTTGAGGCGTAAGGTACACCGACACAAATAGATCGTTGATAAACAATTCGAGGATACGAACAGATATAACACAGTTCTAATACAGACGACTAATCAAATAATGTGAAGAAATTACGTTGAAGCAACTCCAATTTAAGCTCTGGTGTTAATTCTTGAAAAATGTAACTTGTCAAAATGTTTCTTTTATTTTTTACGCACAATTCTCCATTTGTTGTATGTTTAAAAAAAAATAATATACATTTTTCAAATTTTTGTATAATATATTTTCCTTTTTTGGAAATGATAATATTATTATTACGCAACATTAGAAAATTCTGTTGTCTAGAAAATAGAAAATAATTTCATATAATATATTTTTTAATTTAAGATTCGTATAAAATTGTTTTAAAAACCATCGTAGTCGATATGTGATGTGCTTTGAAGAATGAAATTAGTCTGAATACATATCCCGTTATATTCTCGTTAAAATCTCTGCCGCTTTTGTTATTCGAATGGAAAGCGTTTGAATCGATACCGGGCATTACCCTAACGTCATTAAGGCATGACGTTTAATATCCTTCAATTATTTAGGCCATACATTTCGTAGTGTATCGGGTTTCGACAGAATCTAATGAATGTCACGATCGATCGGGTACCAATGTTATCATGATCTGCATTTGCGATTTCGGTGAGAAGCAAAATGCGGTGCTGTGCGAGCGATGTTGTGAATCGATTATCGATTTCTGGATTTCAGCGGCGCGCAGAACACCGTTCGAACGACGATCTTGCGAATTGAATATTGATTTCGTGACAGCGTACAGCGCAAAACGCCAGCGGATAGTGCGCGGTACGAATCACGTTACGGATCGGTTATTGATTTTGAGCGTAGTCGCATGAATCGGTCGAAAATGGCGAGCGAGCACGCCGATTAATTGCCTCTCACAAAGCCGCCGATAAAGCAACTCTGAATGCAATTATTCACTTTAACGTGTTTTAAGTATGGATGATGAAAACCGATGGTCAAATTAATTTGAATCATCTCTCTCACTTCGACTTTTGTGATTTAATATTAACGTTGTGCTTTTCCCGCGCATTACGATACATTGTACGCGTCCCCCTATATATGGGTCATTATTCATGCGATAATTCGTAGTCGCTTCTCTCGATACGATTATTATGAATGATCACTCTTCGCTTGCGGCTGCGGAAACGTTTGGAAACGTTTCTAGCGAAGGCATTTTTGTATTACCTAACGATTCTTAGTATCAAGAGTGATATAATCTATAATAATATAAAAAAAACATGGTTATGCTGCTGGCAAAATATTTAGATATCGAGTGAAATGACGTAACTTTTCCGCATGCGCTGCTGGTGTTGTTATCGCGATGAGTCGGAGCACCGCGCGAATCGGGGTACGCTTATCGGGATACGACAGTTCAATTTTGATTGCATATTCGATGATGCGTGCACGTGCACGTAAGCACTCGCGCTCAACTCCGCGGCAACGAGGTAACATCGGACAAACGCCGCGACGCATCCGATGGCGGCAGTTTCATTTTATAGTTAATCGCTCTTTATCGAGCCAGTCGGCCGCAGTTTCCGCGTAAATTATTGCTGTCATAAATTTATCCCCCGATCGGTAATTATCGGTCCGAGCCATCCGCCGGAACGGGCGCGAATTACGAGCCAATTCCAATTGGCGTTTCAGTCACTCTCTATCGCACGGCGACGCGGCGGTTATTGTTACCGGGAGGCGACTTCGACGATTTACTGCAGTGACCTACGTTTAAAGCGCATGGCGGATTAACAATTTCGGGCGTTTCGCGAATTTCCTATTACGGCGTCACGCTTATCCGCCACGCGGACGATACGAAATTGCGGTAACTGCGAGCTCGCCGATAATAGCTACACAGCGGATTGAATCGCGTGGAACATAGCTGCATTGTTAACGTGAATTATAATTGCATCGAGTCGCTACAGCATTTTCAACACGATCTCTCTATCTATCTCTCGTATTCTCGCTCACTCTCACTCTCGCTCTCGCTGGCGTGATGTCCTCTTGCGCATTTAATGACGCAAACGTGGACCGTGAAGCGCGTTAAAATCTCAATAATAATTAATGTTTGCGATATCGAATGTTTGTACATGGTGCGATTATATGAGATTAACGCGAGACGGTGATGCTGTAAGTTTGTTTTACAAATGCTCTCGAAGCGTTATGTATTCAGCGTTTGAGGCTTTTTATTAATTTACACCGTGTGAACACATCAATAATGATATTTTTATTCGTTATTGCGCAATTTTTACTTGCAGCTACGAAATTGCACCATTGTGTTCTCGGGAGAATCTAATTTGTTGTTTGCAATCGGACAATGCAGAGAGGACAGACGCGAGACATGACAAATAAAAGATTACGTTTGCTATTCTCACGATCGATGTCGAAATTAGTACGTGGCGACGCGTATCTAACGGGTGGACACAATTAAGTGTGCGTGCAAGTTACCGTGAACGGTTATAAAGCTCACGCGAAAGGTAAGCGAGTGATCATGGATCGTAGATAAGTACAGTCCAGGCGCCAACATCATTTTCAACTTCGAGAAGTATAGTCGTGGTGTCGAGGGTTATGGGAACCTGACCGTTGTAGTTGTGCAATCAATTGCAGATCCAATGTTGTCTGTCTGAAGGATGCAACGAAGAAAAAGTTGACTATACTTTATACTAGTATAAAAATTAAACAACGGTAATTATTTCTACACACAATCGAGCAAATGAATGTAATTATGGAGAATTCTTCCATTATTTTCTTTATATTAACAGAATATCGTATTAACTTCACATATTCGTATAAATTTGGATAAGGAAATTAGCACGTTGTTGTATTAAAAAAATAATGATTGTTTCAACACTTTATAGTTCTTTAGCGCAAATAAAAAAAGTTGCGCATTTTTTATATTATTAAAAAAATCAAAATTGAAGAAATAGCAGCCGGAATTCTGTCTAAAAATGATTGTAGAGCATAGAATTCTACTAGAAATAAAAAAATATAAGTAGTGATTATTCAGTGACGAGTTAGAAAACTTATCTAGTCGATGCTAGTGATTAGGTCTTGAATCAGATCGACTAAATTTATTTCTATTCGAATTTAGATATTTAAGCAAAATTATTATTTTTGCTTCCTTTTTTGTCTTCTGTTACATAAAAATTTCTCAATATTATAATCGGATTGGATGTAATTTTTTTCAGTTAAAGAGAGTAAAAAATAGTTTTTGAGATCAATCGCAAATCGCGCCGAGAGATATTTTTTTCTAATTAAGAAATTAATTCTCCGAAGCGAAGTCGTTAGTTTTCCCCTAAAAATAACAGTCCCTGAAAAGCTACCCTCTTAATCGAGCATTTGTCTTTAGATGCGGTCTCAGTCCCCAACAATGATATTTCAGGTATAACGCGGCCTCTTTAGCCGGTGGCAATTGCCGCGTCCCTGTAAACGAGCCTACTTATCCGGGGGTTGATTTACCTCCCTCACAACGCACATCGCCGCAACACCGTTTCTCGTTGGCAGAATGAGCAATGGTCCGAAACGAGCGGGAACAGCTTGTTAATTAACTCAATTAAATTGTCAGATATTACTTTCGTTCTGCCATCCATCCACGCCCCTCGTGTCCTCGTGATATTTCCATAACAGAGAAAGGGTCGTTATCCTCGAGTGTGTCATAAATTCAAATAATCCAAGCGTGTACTTTATTATATATATAATTTTCGTCGCGGTTCTGGGCACTCACGGAGTACGTTGGCCAGAGACAATTGGAGAAAGAGTAGTCCTCCAACACAACTCACGCGATATCCTTATCGTATTTCCAAATAGAGTCGCCGTTACACCAGGTGCTAGCCATCCTCGAAAACAAGAATAATTACGTGATTTCGCGGTGGCGGATGGCGAAAAGGGCCGGAAAAAGGGGCGCGCGAAAGGATAGTGAAGAGGAGGAAAAGCTGACACTGGTTTCGCGGGCGGCAACAGTGGCGATGGTGGCCATGTACTTTACAGGGACAAGCGGCTTAGCCATGCCGGTGAACATAATTCATCCGGTGTAACTCGGTGTCTCTCTTCTCCGTTACTGGCACAACACGTTCCAACGCACTTTGCACGGACGGTGGAAACGGGAGGAAGTCTCCCTGCTCTTATTTATGGTATTACGCGACTGTACATTCAGATTCGGTCGCCGTTTCACGGTGGCGGCGGCGGCACTCCATATATGGAAAATGGCTTTTGCCAAGGCGTTACCGAATTATTTATATACGAGGTGAAGTATACCGGTTAGCTGCTCGGATGACCTCCAAATCTGCCCTCGTTGAAGTTCATTCCTTTGGTAGTAGTGAATTCAGTTCCGGATTGCACGCTTTATGCGGTTAAGATAATTGTACGTAAGCGGCGCTTTTGAAAGTGAATTTTATGATGAAACTTCCACTATATCGAGTCCGCTTGTCTGCTAACTTTGTTTCCAAGCATTCTCGTAGCAAGAACAAAATTATTAAATTTCTAAAAATAATTAATGAACTATTAGCTATTAATTTGATTATTTTTCTTTCTTTATTCTGAAAGCTTGATCTTTAATGGAACGAGCAATACAATTGTTATTCGATAGGCAATATTTATGTTAAAAAACTTTTATTTATTTAAGATGAAAGAAAACCATAAATCTGAAATAATTATTGTTAAGTGAAATTGAATGAAAATATAAACTTTAATAATTTGCAAACTCTTGCCGCACATAGGCAGGGTGATAAGGACTCGGAAGGAGAGTATTTCTCGGTGAACAAATTGAATTCAACACAAATTAGCGCCAGGGTAGGTTTACGAATCCGTCTTGTTGTCATGAGAAATTATTGCCGTGAGTATTCCCGCAGGACGAAAGGGAGGCTCTCGCCTTTTCTCGTGGGGTTATAATACTGAGGACGAGCCGCTCGCGGTTATTAGTTTAGGAAGCTGCAAAGTACCCCGAAACAAAGTCTCTTCTCTCTCTATCTCTCTACCAGGTAATCAATATACAGGCGACGACCCCTGTCTCGTTTCACCTTGTCGGTTTATCCTGAACCATCGGCGAGAATCCCGGCTTACTTGTTCGTTCCAGGCATAGCCGGCAGACAAGCAGTATCTTTAGCTAATAAAGCATCCCCTTTTACTTCATCTCCCCTCCCTTATGAAGGGGCGGCCAACCAAATTATAATACGCCTACCTCATGTTTCTCCCCTGAAATGCTCTCAGACTTGATCGCTTTTCATCACGAAGCCGATTACGCGATCGGCATCCTTGAACATCTTTTTTGCCAACAGTACCTTTGGAATACCTTTCCCGTAAACCGCCCGCTTAATGTGCTTTCAATTGGATAGTCCACGGTTATTAAAGGGGCAGATAGAATTTAGAAGTGGTTAACCATGTTGGACACGCTCAATTTTTTTATGCTGATTTATTTAATGCTTAAGGAAAAGAAAAGGTCACTATTTTTTTGTAAGTTCTTTTAAATACACAGAGAATATGTAATTATTTGCATTAGAAACTTTTTACAAAATAAAAAATAAAATCTTGCAATCTTCCTCGTGCATTGTACTTTTTGTAGAATTTAATAAGTACGTATATCGTAGTACAGCATCTTCTGATGCGTTTCGAACTTCCCGGTAATTTTTGCAGATGTCTGGCGCGCATCTGCCTCGATTAAGTAGTGTTTAACCTGTAATTTATTCCACCGGCAACGGTCGGGCGTTCGCAATTTACGCTTTAAATTGAAATGTAAAATTATCGTAATGCATTGGATTCCGATTCAAGAGTTCAGAGCGAGAGTGGAATGAATCTATAATTTGCAAGGTCTGTTTAAGATCTGAAGTGAAGTTTGTAAAATCTCGCAGATTATAGCTTTACATCGCTGCTGTTTTGAACCCTTTAATTTGACGCTGTGTGTGTGTGTGTGTGTGTGTGTGTGTGTGTGTGTGTGTGTGTG
>Ga0157364_1009374_pt1 | contig 10131 bp, 7 predicted proteins | sample AttsexASBM2_FD_111476 | JGI IMG/M metagenome (GOLD analysis project Ga0157364, IMG submission 111476) | Fungus gardens microbial communities from leaf cutter ant in Ribeirão Preto, State of São Paulo, Brazil - Atta sexdens ASBM2 | ecosystem: Host-associated > Fungi > Mycelium > Unclassified ... | reverse complement strand
CTCATTTGAAATCTATAATGCAGATGGAACAAAGAATAAAGAAGTAATAAGAATATGTCATATGCAAGCTCACCTGTCTGGAAATTATATCCCCACAGTGATATTATTTCCAAATTATACAAGCCTGCCTTCCATGGCAGCCACCTTTCTCACAACATATCTTATAGTAGTACTGCAACTCTCTAGATATTCTATCTTCCATGACAGAGATACTCCTATTCAACTCAGTCTTCTATGACAGAGTTACTCCTGTCAGTGTCTCAATACTAAAACCTCTGCTCAGAATAATAGGAGTTTTACTACTGAAACTCCAAACATCTCCTATACTATCCATTTGTATATAAGACTAGTAGTTATACTGTAATTCACTAGTCTGATAATTGACAAGGATAATTCTTATTGAGCTTGATCTCCAGTGTTTAATAGCAACACACCAAATCAGTACTCACTCCTATCTTGGACTTCTTCCTATCATCTGAAGTTGTGACCATGCAGCAGACAGATAGTGCAGCACATAAGCTGAAGCCAAGGTTGTTCCACAAGTCTGCTTCACTCTGAGTCTATTCTGTAGACTTCCACTCCAGTGTGAACTGCACCTGACAGGATAGTATCATTAAAGGTTGAAATCAATAGACACAAGAAACATCTTGAAGTAGTAGTACTAGATCTTAATGGCATGGACATATTTCTGGGACATGATTGGTTGGTCAAGCATAACCCAGAAGTAAATTGGAAAGATGGCAAGATCAAGTTTACAAGATGTCCAGATTTATGCAGAATGAAACACCAAGATATTGAATTCAAGATACAGAGGATACAGGCAAAGGAAACATCATAAAAAGACAAATCAAATATAGGCAAGAAACCAGATCTAACAAATCCAGAAGGTTTATTAGATTACATTTGATCATTCATATATTTATTCAATAAGAAGAAATTTGAGAAGCTACCAGAAAGAAGAAAATAAGATCACAAAATAAATTTAACAAATGAAGCACTAAAGAAGCTTAATGCTAAAGCCTATGCAATGACTATAAAGAAAGAAGAGGCTTTAAACCAATGGTTGAACAAACAGTTAAAGGCTGGACTTATAGTGGAATTAAAGTCAAGATATGTAACATTATGTTTTTACATTCCAAAGAAAGATGGGTCACTACATTTGGTTTAAGACTATTGGAAACTTAACCAGGTTACAATTAAAGACAAGACACCATTATTGCTGATAGGAGAAATCATTGATAAGTTGAAAGAAGCCAAGTATTTCAGCAAATGCTTTAAGAGATCAAAATGTGATTTTGATATGGAAGAGATCCTAATATTAGGGGTAGTTGTAGGTCAAGGACAAGTTCAGATAGAGAACAACAAGATAAAAGCAGTTAAAGAATGAAGTATACTTACTAAGGTTAAAGAGGTAGAAAGTTTCTTGGGATTCACAAACTTTTATTAAAAATTCATTAAGAATTTCAGTATATAGCAAGACCACTCAATGAGTTGAAAGGAAAAAAGAAGTGGAAGTGGACAAAAAAACACCAAAGGATATTTGAAAAACTCAAAGAAAAGATAACAAGTCAACTGGTACTTTCTCTTCCAAAGAGAAATGGTAAATTCAGAGTAGAAACCAATGTTTCAGGACATGTAATAAGAGTAGTTCTTTTACAGGAATCAGAAGGAAAATAGAAACTCTTATCAAGGACAATGCAACCAGTAGAGAGAAACTACAAAATCTATGATAAAGAGCTGCTGGCAATAGTGGAAGCACTCACAAAATGAAGATAGTATTTGTTGAACATAACAGAGAAATTTGAAGTTTGGATGGATCATGAAAACCTGAAGTATTTCAGAGAATCTCACAAGCTCAATGGACAGCAAGCTAGATGGTATTTGAAATTATAAGACTATGACTTTGAACTTCTTTATATTTCAGGAAAGACAAACATAAAAACAGACATCTTATCAAGAAAGAACTAGGTGGACACTTGAGATAATAACAAGAACATACAAATACTGAAAGAAGAATTATGGATAAAAAGAACAACAGTAGAGATTACAGTGTTGTGAAAAAACAAAATGGTAGAAAAAACCAACTCATCAAAAGAAATACAATGAAACCAGACAAAGAAGAAAGAAGTAGTTCAAGAATTAAAGAAAGAAGATAGTCAATCATGGGAGGACAATAAAATTGTCTATGTAGATAGACAAATCTACATTCCAAATAACAGGAAAATTTGAGAACAAGTTTTACAAGAAAATCATGATCTTATGAATATTAGATATTTAGAACAACAAAACTACTGGTAGCCAGATATGAGAGAAGATGTCAAGAAATATATTCAAGGATATATTAAATGCCAGCAAGATAAAGTTCAATATCAGAAGAAAGTAGAAGAGTTATATTTACTTGAAATACCACTTGGACCATGGCAAGAAATTAGCATAGATATTGTGGAGCCACTATCAAAATTGAATGGGAAGAACACTATTATAGTAATTGTGGACAGGTTTACAAAGATAATTCAACTAAAGGTAACAATAACAAACATATCTTTAGAAGAAATAGCAAAGATCTATAGTAATAAAATCTGGAAACTACATAGAGTACCAAGGAGAATTCTTAGTGACAAAGGATCTCAGTTTGCATTTAGGTTTATGGAGAAATTAATGAAAGCATTGAAAACCAAGAGAATGCTATCAATAGCATATTATCCTCAAACCAATGGACAGATAGAGAGGATAAATCAAGAAATTGGAACTTTCCTGAGACATTATGTCAATTACTAGCAGAATGACTGGACAGAATAGATTGCAGTAGCAGAATTCCAATACAATAACAAAAAACATGTAGCAATGGGACAAACACCATTCATACTTAACTTTGGAAGACATCCATAAAAGGGCAATCTAACAGTACAAATAGAGTTTCCAAAATTGGAAGAGTTTCTTATAGGATTACAACAAAGTTGGGAAAAAGCCACAAAGTTAATAGAATTAGCACAAAATGTCATAAAGAAGCAATTTTATAAGAAAAAACAAAATCTACAAGAATTAAAGGAAGAAGACAACATGTGGTTGAAGGCTAAAAATATCCACTCAAAAAAACCCTTAAAGAAGCTAGACCAGAAAAGATATGAACTCTTTAGAATCTTGAAAAATATTAGACAAAGAGCTTTTCAGCTGAAACTTTTGTTGTAAAGAATCTCAATTCCAAGAACAATGCATGGACCTAGCACTATTACTAACAATTATTAATAAAAAAGAGGAATATGAAGTAGAAGAAGTCAGAAAGCATAGAAAACAAGGATGGAAAACTCAGTTTCTGGTGCATTGGAAGGGCTACAGTAATGAACATGATCAGTAGATTGTAGAAACAGTGTTGCCTCATATAAAAAAGACAATTAAAGACTATTGAATGAGGATTTCAAGTTAAAACCTATAAAGAAGGGAGGTAAAATCTTAGTTTGACAGTTCAAAACAAACACTTGAAATACTAATAGTTCAATACTCTTCTACAACTTTCACTTTCCAATTTACCACTGCTCCAACTATTATAACTTAAAAGCCTTAGAGTTGACTTAAGAGCAAAACCTTATATTAGGTAATACAAGAGAACTTGATAGAAAGCTCTTTACAAAGTAGTCTACCTTATATACCTAACTAGATAGTCTGTGCTAGCTACTGTGCAGCCTACCCTAAACAACCATATGTTAAGCATAAAATTAGTATGTAATATACCTGTTGTATAACATTACTTCTTCTAGAACCTTCTACTTCCTTCCATCATGTCTTGTGACTTGTGACTGTGACCAGTCATCACTCTAACCCTAACCTTAAGTTCTATAAATAGAAAATATGAAAATAAATTGAAATAAAATGAAAATAAGAAAATAAAACATAAAAACACAAAAAGACTAAGTTCACTTCTTGTAATCTTAACACTAACCTCCCCAAATCTGTATATTTCCTAAAAACTTAACAACATGAAGGAAGATAAATTATTCAAGACAGAACATAATGATTGAACAAAAAATTATCACAAAGTATTAAAAGGAATAGAAATTATAATCAATATGCAGAAATAAGTTTGAGACATAGTCAAGCTAGTAGAAGAAATGAACACAACAATCACAGAGATAGAGAGAACAATCTTAAAAGCCAGCAACAATTATTGAACCTTAAACATAGCTAATATATTTAGCATACCTGAAGATTTATGAAACCTAGTTCAAAGTGACATAGAAAACAGGGCTTATTATGTTCAAAGATTGTTAGCAGATGAATTGAATGAGTATAAGGGAAGAAGAAATAATTATATAAATGAAAATATCAAGAAAATTCAAGAGTTATACAAAGAGAAAGATAAAAGACAATGAAAAGATAGAAAAGAAAAGAGAATTCAAGACAAAGAAGTTCTACTATACGAACTATATGAAATGTTGATAGAATCCAGTTTAACACAACTAATATTTATACAAGACAAACTCAACAACTTGGAAAAATATATAAAGCTTGTCTATTTACCTGCTAAGACTAAAATATTTACTTTGCCACCCCACTACAAATTGATTCAACCAAAGAGAGAACAAAATGATCAGTTTTAGAAAGAATTAGCTGTAATATTCATAGAACAAAGATATAACACAGAAACCTTACAAAATAGATTTCTAATATTTATATATCAGAAAGGACTATCCCATAAACCTTACTTCATAGTAGTCGATATGAAAGGACAAGTTATTATTGGTCCTAATAAGAAAATAGTGGCTACATACATTATAGGTAAACTCATATTATCAAACTAATTCATAAGGATATGAAAGCTAAAAAGGGGATATTATTACAATTGATACCTCATGTATATAGTAAAAACTAGACTAAGAACAATGATGATATGATTGGCTGTGCTGTAGTTGTCTTAGTCAGCATCTCATGTAGTAGGCATTGTTTCATTGCTCTTTCTTTATAGTTATATGACTTATGGACTTATATATAGTAAACAATTGCTTTATGTACAATTGGTATATATAGTGTAGATACATTTTTATATTCTTATACTTTACTAATTGACTCAATTCTTTATACCTTCTCAAGTCTTTGCCTAAGTTGCAATCTGAGCCAAGCTTAGGATCATAACATAAAAACTGTCTTTATAATATCTTCTTAGTTATCTTCTTATTGTCAGAGTTGCAAAGCTTAGATTTAAGTTTTTTCTAATATCTTTTCATTTTCTTTATATTTTCTTTTTGATTTATTTTCTATTTTTGGAACTAGGATTAGGGTTTAGCATGACATCACAGTCACATCACAGTTATAGTAATAGTTATATAGTCACAAGGTCATGAATATGATAAAAGGTTTGAGAACAATACATGTTGACCTCATAGCTAACATATGGTTATTTAGGGTAGGCTAAAGAAGTAGGACACAGACCATCAGTAGTTAGTATATAAAGGTAGATACATTGTACCAAGAACTTCATTGAGTTTTCTTATGTTAAACCCTAATATAAGGTTTTTATCTTATTGTTCAACCCTAAGGACTTTAAGTTATAATACTTATCATATGTCAAGTTTACTTATCCTGAAGATTACCCTACAGTGACACTATCATTCTGATATCTACAACACAAGCTTATTCTCTGTAACAGCTACCCTTCTTGCAACATATTTCTATGGTAGTAATGCAACAATCTGGATATTTAGTTTTCTATAATAAGAATACTTCTATCAAACTTGGTCTTTTATGGCAGAGTTCTCCTATTTTACTCCTATCAGTGTCTTACTACTAAAATCTTTGCTTGAGGCAATATACTGAAACCCTGAGTATCTCCTATATATCTAACTTGTATATAAGACTAGTAGTTATGCTGTAATTTACTAGTCTAATAATTGATAAAGATAACTCTTATTGAACTTGATCTCTTGTATTCAATGACAATGTACCAAATCAGTACTCATTTCCATCTCAGACTTCATTTATTCTTCTAAAGTTGCAACTATGTGGTAGACAGATAGCATAGCACATAAGTTAAAGCCAAGGTTGTTTTACAAGTTTACATCACTGAGCTCTTTTCACAGAGTTATATACTCTGTGCATTTTTGAGCCAACTCCATGGACTTTCATCTTCTGGTGTGAACTGTATCTGACAGTATTATCAGACTTCCAAGTCTGCTATTGTTTTTTAAGCAGTTTCATCTGTTAAATCTTTTGTTAAAGTTCTATTTGCAAAAAAAGAACTTTTTTCACACGTCAAAGTCCAATAGCTTTCTCCCACTGTAATTCTTCAACCTATTTAGAGTTAACTCTGGTCTCATCACTTGGGATACCTTTCAACACAATTTTTTGTTTCAGTGATAATCTTACTAGAGCATATCTGTCAAATGCCCTACAATATTCAAGATGTATTTATCAAAGAAGCTGATCATCTCCAAGGTCTCTAACCCATACTATTCAATCTGCCTAGATAGTTTTACCTATCTCTGGCCCAAGTATTGTCCTTGCAGACAATGATCCTAATTAGAAGAATGCTCCCATTACTAATCTAATATCTAATAGACCTAATTCTTCTACTCACTTATGGTTAAAACCCTATTACAGCGATAATACTAATGAGTAATTGGCCAATATACTTGGTCACATTGCAAATACACTTACTGCTAATCAAACCCCCAGTTCTAATTTTAATTCAAGAGGAACTAAAGTTTGCATCTCCAATACTTTCAGCAGCACTGAGCCTGACAAGCTCAATAATTTCTTATTCTAATATCATCTTTACTTCTGTACTGATTCTGTATAATTTGACATGAATATTGCAAAAATTAATTTTGCAATAACTTATCTTACTGGAGCTGTCCAGAACTAGTTTGAGATAGGCCTTAACTAGAAAGACCAAGGCATTTTATAAGACTGGCTCTCCAACTGAAATTTTTTTGTTAATGAATTATATCAGCATTTTGGTCTTTCAGACCCTATTGGTGAAGCAGCTACCATACTGAATAATCTTTATATAAAGTCTGGTAATAAGACTTCTACTTACAATGTGAATTTCATGTGCTATGCCTCCCAATTAGATTGAGGAAATATCATTATACTACTGCTATTACTAGAGGCTTTCTAATTGGATCCAGAATCCTATCTCTATCTAGGAACAAGATAAACCTATCTCATTCCAGGATATGTATGCTTTGGAGATGACTATTGATCATCACTACTGGGAATGTGACTGCAAACACTATTACACCAAGCAGGTGGAAAAGGAGGCTTTTGAGTCTCATTCCTAGAAGTAAGGTAAAGTTTCCTCTGCTGGTAATACTATAACCTTTTAGAGCAAAGCAAATATGTCTCTGGTGGCTTTGTTTGCCAAATCATCTCCTTCCAACATGTCATTCTCTACTTCTAAAAAACAATCTAATTTTCTGTGGGTAGATCTCTCCTTTAAGTTGGTTAACAATGACAAGTTGACCAGTGTTGAGTGCAAAAAAAGTATCTTGAAAATAACCTATGTCTCTATTGTGGAGCAGGAGACAACAAGTTGGACTCCTGTCCCAAGAAGCAGACCATAGTCACTCCCAAAGACCATGGTGCTTCAGCAGCTACAGACTCTCCTACAGCTTTTTTTGAAAAACTCTTGGAAAAATAAAGAGTGATCTCCAGGACTTCACATAGACTGAGGGCCATATTGAACTTCCCTATGTAACAACAAGTCTCATCTAGCTCAATATATTCACTCTTTCTGATTCTGATTCTTTCTTTATCTCTCTTACTTTTCTCTTGATCCTTGGTTAGGATCATCTTAATAAAATCCCATTCCAAGCTCTAGTTAACTCTAGGTCTATCTATTGCTTTATAGACTTGAAATTTATAGATACTTACCACTTGAAGACATTCACAACTCTACCAGTTGCTCTCTGCTTGTTTAATGGTTCATTAAACAACACTATCTCTGAAATTGCTAACTTACCTATAATTTTCTCCACTAGTGATTGTATAACTCTAGACTTCTATATCACTCTACTTGATTCTTCTTACTCTTTAGTTCTTGAATATAACTAGCTTACCCAACACAATCCACTGATTGACTGGGTAAATGTGTTGATAAACTTCTATCTATCTTTGCAGGAAAATCTTGCTCTCTCTTATATCATAGCCAACATACTATTGGTATCTCTATTATCTTCTAATACCTCTTTGCAATCATTAGATTCCATAGTTTCTATACCTGAATCTAAGACTCCCATATCTACTTCTGAGTGATCTAACATTACTATAATTAGTGCTGCAGCATTCATATGTACATCAAAACTTTCAGGCTCTAGCAAATTTCAACTCTATCTTTACTCTTTAGACATTTAGGCCAACTTTGTAAAACTTGTAGAAGCTTCTGATCTTTCCAATGTCCCTTTTGAATATCACAAATTTGCTAAAATTTTCAGCAAAATCAAGACTAATGTTCTTTTTTCTCATTATTCTTATGACCTTTAAATCAAACTGGAAGAAGGTGTTTAATCTCCAGTTAGCCCTATATACTCTCTTTCAGTATCTAAACAAGAGATTCTAAAAGAATTTATTGAGGAAAACCTTAAGATGGGTTTTATTCAACTAATCTTCTCTCTATATGGTATATTGGTCTTATCCATCAAAAAGAAAGATGGTTTACTATGCCTCTGTATTGACTTCCATGGTCTTAACTGTATTCCCAAAAAGGATTGCTATATACTTTTGCTTATCTCTAATCTACTGGACTCACTTCACAAAGCTCAAGTATATACAAAGATAGGTTTTTGCTATACTTACTACTTGGTTTATATAGCTGATGGTAATGAATAAAAGACTACTTTTAGGACATGTTACAGATCATTTAAATGGTCTGTAATGCCCTTTAGTCTTACCAATACTTCTATAATTTTCCAGTGATTTATGAACAATGTCAGGTATGGTTTACACTGGGGGTGAAAGTCCACAAGATAGGCTTAGAGATATGTGGACTCATAGAATGACCTTGGCTTCAGCTTATGTGCTATGCTGTCTGTTTACCACATGATTGTAATTTCAGAGAATAGGAAGAAGTCTAAGATGGGAGTAAGTACTAATTTGGTGTGTTGCCATTGAACACCAGAGATTGAGTTCAATAAGAGTTTATCTTTGTTGATTATCAGACTAGTGAATTATAGTGTAACTACTAGTCTTATATATAAGTTCCTACTATAGGAGATGCTCAGGGTTTCAGTAGAATAGCCCCTATTACACTGAGTGGAGGTTTCAGTATTGAGACACTAACAGAAGTAACTCCATCATAGAAGACCAAGTCGAAAGAAATATTTCTGCTGTAGAAAATAGAATACCTGGATAGTTGCAACATGTCTTACAGTAGTGTTGTAAGAAATGTGGCTACCGTGAAAGATAAGCTTGTATAATTGGAAGATGATATCACTGTAGAAATGTAATTTCTGAATGAGTAGACTTGGTATATAATAAACAACCTCTTCTCTGATATTTTGGATATCTGTGTCATAATCTATCTAAATGATATACTCATCTACTCAAATAACATGTCTAAACATTACTGGCATATTGAGGAAGTACTCAAGCATTTTTACAAGGCTAGGTTTTATACCAAAGCAGAGAAATATGAATTTCACTCTAAGTCAGTAGAGTATCTGGGATATATTCTTTCTCTTTTTGGTTTTACCATATTTAACAACAAAGTAAAGATTATTTAAGACTGGCCAGTGTCAGAATTGAAGATGATGGACTTGGTTTTTATTTTATTTTCTTTCATTTTTCTTTTATTTTCTCTTATTTTTTATTGAAGAGTAGAAAACAAAGAAGACAAAGTGTGATACTATCACAGGTCATATGACATGGTCACAAAAGTCACACAACTATGTGATATGAGGGAATACTATAGAAGATTCTGGATAGGTAACATCATAACAACATGTAGTATATATGTTGGTCTTAAGTATCACAAATAAGATACTCACTGGTTGTGATACTTGAGCTGAATAGTGTTTTAGAGGTTCAGTACAAGGGTATGATGACTGACAGATGATGAAAAGTATCAACAGGAATAATTAACATTGTTAAGTCTGAGGTCTAGCCCTCAGACATAAAGGTATATATACAAAAGAGTGATGG
>Ga0157364_1009373_pt1 | contig 10131 bp, 3 predicted proteins | sample AttsexASBM2_FD_111476 | JGI IMG/M metagenome (GOLD analysis project Ga0157364, IMG submission 111476) | Fungus gardens microbial communities from leaf cutter ant in Ribeirão Preto, State of São Paulo, Brazil - Atta sexdens ASBM2 | ecosystem: Host-associated > Fungi > Mycelium > Unclassified ... | reverse complement strand
GTGTGTGTGTGTGTGTGTGTGTGTGTGTGTGTGTGTGTGTGTGTGTGTGTGTGTGTGTGTGTGTGTGTGTGTGTGTAAAAAATACAAATTACACAAAAATATACAGGGTATCTCGAAAGTTTTTGCCAATCTTTTGTGTAAATAGAGCGGACTAAACCAAGTCGAAAAATCCTCTATCATTTTGCAATTTTCGCAATAGTTAACAAGATATTAATTATTAAAAATTGCCAAATATTAGTCTTGAATAATTTTTTACTCAACTTCAGAAAAACTGCAAGAGACAAAAATCATTTATTTTCTTCTCATAGAACTCTAAGAATTTTAAAAAATAATACAGTATTAAGGGGGCTATTTTGGAGTCAGCGTGGTAAGAGATGCACAATCTACACTTACATAATCATTAATATAATAATATAATGTGTATGAAAAGATGTTAGTTTGAACGTTTCGGCTATCGATTTTAGCCATCTTCAGCAAAGATAATTAACAAAGAATATCTGTTATCCAGTCAAAAAATGAGAAAAGCACAAACATCGTATAAAGAAGTTGCCTGTTTTTTTGGTTAACAAGTAATTACATTCTTAGATATGAAACAGTTAAGAACATTCGATACATCTTGATGATTTTTAAGTTTCGTCACAACATGTTTTATATCAATTTTTTTCATTTAAATTGTAATATTGTAATATAACTGCAATATGTTATATTGGAATTGAGAACGCAATCACTTGTTTAATCTTCTTTGTACGATGTTTGTGCTTTTCTTACTTTCTGACTGGATAGAAGATATTCTTTGTTAATGTATTAATTATGTATTTGCTGAAGATGGCTAAAACCGATAGCCGAAACGTTTAAACTAACATCTTTTAATACACATTATATTATTAATGATTATATAAGTGTAGATTGTGCACCTCTTACCGCGCTGACTCCAAAGTAGCCTCCTTAAATCTGTATTATATTTTTATAATTATTAGGAATCCTATTTTATATTTATATTCTTCATTCTAAATTATCTAAGAATTTTTTCAAAATTTTTTATTAACTTTTTAACTGCATTTTCTTATTTTTACCAACATGAAAAAATATGATATTAAAAAATTCTAAAAAAATTTTGAAAAAATTCTCAGAACTTTATGAGAAGAAAATAAATGATTTTTGTCTGATGAATGTCTCTTGCAGCTTTTTTATAAAGTTGAGTATTTGAGTAAAAAATTATTCAAGATCAATAGTTAACAATTTTTAGTAATTAATATCTTGTTAACTATTGCGAAAATTGCAAAATAGTAAAAATGCGCAAACTTTCGGGGCATCTTATATACATACATGTAAAATATAAAATATATAAATAAAACATTAAACAAAAATATAAATATTGTAGTTGTCTATGAGAAATGATGCAAAATATTAGAAACTTGTAGCATATTGAAAGATCCAGCTAATCAAAAAAATAGATGAAACTCAATACTTTAATGTCCTTTTAAATAAATGAGTTATTTTCCTCGTATGAGATAAAAATTCCTAATTTTTACTCGATACAAAGCATCTTTCCGGATAAAATAATTGCGTTTTTCCGATCATCCGATAATTATGTATGAGATAAGTTCTTTGAATTTTAAGCAAGTTTCATCGTATCTACGCTCTATCTAACAATTAGAAGAAATTTCTTTCGCGATGCCATGCGAAAGGAATTTGAAGGAAGAAAGGCCCGCGTGGCGTTTTGCTTTGTAAATCGAAAGGACGCGATATCGACGGAGAATAGAGGATCCATCCATTGCCTTTGGCAACTGATGTACGACGAAAAAAAGCTCATAAAAAAAGGTGAATCAATCATAAAGTTAACCTTTTATTCCGTAAAAGAACGGATAGAACGGCGCGTTCGCGGAACGGGAGATGTGCGAGGGGATGATGCTCGCAAAATTGGGGAGGAAAGGGGCGGAATATAAAGTTACGTCACACGTTTATTTCATTCCCGTCGATCCAATAAAAGTCCCAATAATAATTTCGGATGTTTTCCGATGCAACATGTTTGATTTAGTGTCGGACATTTTGTGATCGCATATCTGCCTCGTAAATCTCGCCGCGGTGGCGCCACTGCATAAAAATATCAAACGTCGATGTGTCCCGCGTTCAACCCCAATCCCAGGCGGTAAAATATTGCCCGCGATTCCGCGCGACGGAAATAGCCTTTCATGCCCCGCCGCCTGATAATTCCAGAATTTCGCAGATTTATACCCGAGAGAGACCATGGAAGATACGCGCCCGCGCTCGATCGCGCCCGTTATTATTAATCGCCGCGCGTAACGATAAAGTGGGACGTTTAATTTTTAAAAATGGCCCCTAACGAATATCGCCACACTGGCCACCGGTCTGCCGCGCGGTCGTCCGGCCATGCTGTCCGGAAAAATATACGTCAAGATTATGCCGGCCGATTCGAGTATAATGTCGCAATCGAACGACCGATCGGGTTACATCGTGATTGAGAATAAAAAAAGGTTAACAAAAAAATAGTAAGCAAGGAAAATACAATCGTGTCACTTTGTGCAACGTGATTTTGATGGCGAACGTATATCAGTGCTCTGATGGTTGTGATCGGAGATTCCGATGCGCATAATGGCGGTCGGTTGTTGCAGTTGTTTGTAGAGTATGTTCTATTGGAAGGAGTAATTGCATAACCGTTTCACATAAACCCTTCGGAACGGCGTGAAAGTTGATTTGCAACAAACGCGATTTATCGATATTTTGCAATATAACTTTTTAATATAACTTTTTAATATAACTTTTTCGGAAAGTATAATTATTTACATTACTTTACGAAAAAAGTACATATTAATTGCAAGATGTTGATCACGTAAATCGCTCTTATTGCAAATGAACTTTCATCTCGTTCCTTAAGTATTTCTGGCTTACTATTTTTTGTTAACCCTTTTTTTATTTTCAGTCATGATGTAGCCCGATCAATTGATTGCGACATTATACTCGAATCGATTGACATAATCATGACGTATATTTTTTTGGATAGAAAGCATGGCAGGATCATCGGCGCGGCGGACTGATATATACATATATCACTGATATATATATCACTAATATATATTTTCTATGTATTTTATTTCTTCAAATGTTTCCTATCTTACATGACACATAGAATAATAAATAGAGTTTTATTCTGAATTTGATCGCGAATTATAGATTATTTAAAATGGCCTTAACATAGTAAATATAAGTTAGAATGAAATAGTATGTAACACAATACATATATTCATCTTTTTTACTCTTATTTTGATAAAATTACTTGTAACCAGACTCTGTTATAAAGTCTCTAGCACGGCCAAGAAATTATCTGCATAACTTTCAATCCTGTCTATTCTACAGTATCATACTATCGCCTTTTACTTACACTATATAACAAATTTAATTTACACTATATAACACTGTATAACAAAAATGATGCTCTTCTTTTTTACCATATTTTTCACTATTCAGGATTGCAATTGAATTATATTGATTAATTGTGCATTCGAGATGAATCGATGCAGTTACATAACGAGATGAGGTACCATCACGACTCTCAATAATAAATTCTAGTCATCCTTTTTTAAGCATTCTACGATGAGCGCTTGATTAATAGTCGTGATTGCTTAACGACCTCGTGATGACCATCGATTTTATCATTAGAAGATACCGCGGTGTCTTATTCACCCCGCTGTCATAATTGTCCCCATTCATCTTATGCTTCTCTAACGAACTTTCATTATCCAACCTCTATCGTCGCATGATACTTCGCGCAAAATGTATGTCTTCTCATTTTTTATTTCTTGCATAGCATAAAAACGGGCAAAAAATATAGGAAAGTATTAGCAGCATGTTGATAAGAACGAATAAAACCGACTTTATCATACAATCAAATTGATTACTTAGATATTACTATTTTGGCTGTAACACTTACAGTTTTCATAAAAATGCGCTCTCAGCAAAAATTTAGTTATCGAAAAATTTAACTACTTCAAGCTTGAATAAACAAACCATGAAACTTCTCAATTTCTCCGATGGAGTTTATCAATATTACATAGGGTAATTCCGATATATACACCGTATTTATCAAAAACTTAATTTATTAAGGCTCGGTTGCACCAACATTACTTTAATTTTAAGCAAAACTTGTCTCTCTCTCTCTCTCTCTCTCTCTCTCTCTCTCTCTCTCTATCTCGTTTTAAAATCGTAAAGAGACAAGGACAAAGAGAGTTTTAAGCTTAAAATTAAAGTAATGTTGATGCAACCGGATCTAAGTACTATGTTATAGTAAACAAATTATATCAATAAAAACTTTGTATTGTCTACTACTATGAAAAAAATATTAGAAATCCGAAATTTTCATATTAAAAAATAAACTTTTTGAAACTCTTGCATTTTTGCCGTATGTTCCATAGAAGTGGGATATATGATTACTCGTAGGGGGAGGAGGGTTATGTACGGCTCATGAAAAATTTACAAATAATGCATATAAATAAGACGTATAATGACACAATAACTTATAAAATGTGTTTATAAAATTTTATTAAGAAATAAAAATAATAAATATAATATATGATATATATTATATATATCATAACATATTATAGGAATGTAATAATAAATATAAATAAATATATGATAATAGTGGTAATAAATAATAATAGCAATCTTCCTACATATATTATAAGCATTAACATGAAGTATATATTTCATATAATGCGTTTATTGCATTTAGTGCACTGAATTCAATCTATTATACTTTGTTTGCTTCGAGCATAAATCGCTTGCTAAAAATGTTGTATAATCCATATGGAATATACCAGACAAACTAAACAAACTAAACAAAGAATACGAAAGCAAAGCACTTGTATTTTACTACACAACATGCTTTATTCCACTACACGTATGTATGTCGTGTCACGAAATAACCATTAACAATAAGTCTTTTACATGCCCTAATCATTTTATGTAGATTATAATTTATGATGACGTTATTACAGTGACAAATCGATTCAATTAACAATAATTTCATTAAGATTAACAGAAACATAACACAATACTAATATAACATAAAGGCATATAACAGTAATTACGGGAAAATTATTCCCACTCCTTCTATTTTTTCTGACTTCTGTGACGTAAATTCGCGACGTATTTGCCGGAGTTACCCTAATATCGGTCCATGTCCATATCATATTTATGGTAGCAGAAGATAGGTGAAACAACTTGAGAAATGTGCAGTAACCGATTTGGTTTAGCCAATCGGAAAAAGTAATAAGACAAAATTAGATTGGATAGAATTGAATTTAGGACAAAATTTGATTTGCTGGCTAATTATTCTAAATTGCTGGTATGCGCATCACGTTTCGCTTGTATTCTTTCACCATAATCATACTTATAATTAGTTCAAGACATGAACGCGGATTCACGCAAAGATCAGTGAGTGTCGAATTTCGCGATGCGCAATTAATAAAAGGACAAGTCCCTACCGCTTAGACATTCAACGTTTTCATATCGGCAAATGTATTCATTTCTTATGTCGAGTTGGAAACAACGAGAATCCAGTTTCGAAATAATAACGCTCCGGCGAGGAAAGGATCGACTGGACGCGGATTATTGAATTGGTACAACGAATGAAGCGCGCACTCTCATCGGAATATTAAAATAATTTGCCATTACTTTAATAAATCTGTCCCTCCGTTTTCCAGCGCTCCATTCCTCGGTTGCCTCTCTTCGTCCACTCCCTTCGTTCTTCTTCTTCTTTTCTGCTCACCCTATCGCCCTCCTCGATCCGCCTTCTCGGGCTCTTCTCGAGCGCGAGAGCACTCGAGGCAGGCAGTCGCAGATGTCACTGTACCCCTAATGAGCGCGCTATTTTTCACGAGTATTTTTATCCCGTTTATTGGCTGCCCGCTTCACAAACTGTCGGCTGGATATTAATCATTCGGCTCTTACAACTCTGGTTTTATTTCTTCTAAGGATAAAGAATGACGGAGGGGCGGCGAGGAAAATCTCGAAGGGGATGAGGGCACTCTTCTCCTGCTTTCTCGCTCACGCTGTTCCTTCATTAATGTTATTAAACCGGCTTCCATGGACGCCATCTCGCCCCGTTACGCGTCGTGACTCCACTTCACGATTTACGGTAGATTTTTCGCCAATATGCATCGCGAAGAATTACAGGACCTCATAGTTGTTACATGAGTTGTAAAAGATTTTGCATGTGCTTGTAATTTATGTAAATAAATTCATTGATTTTATTAATGAGAACAAAATGCATAATTTGTTTACGATAATCCAAATATTCCAAATATCGCCAACTATCATTAAGTATATATTTTTTTGTTACTACAATATACTAGCATAACACTTCAATTGATTAGCGTTTGCATTTACTAGTTAATATTTCTTCAGCGCTATTTTTAATATTTTTTTATTTATCCTTTTTCTAAAACAGAAAGATCTATAAATTTTGACAATATATATCTTATACATTTATTGTTTGTTATGTTATATTTGTCTGTGTACATTTATCTATTAAACACATTTTTTTTTTTCTTTACATGGAAAACAACTTTGAAGATGACGTTAAACATAAAATTAATATTTCTTGATTTATGTAGAGTAAAATAGATTATGATAGAGCTAAAAAGCTATATTGTCTAATTTTTACGTCTATGACTGATGAAAGTATCCTCAGAGTTGTCTTATGAACATACATATTCTATTCATGGCGTGGCCATTGTAACTTTCCTAATATTATATCTTCAAGATCGTATATTCAATGAAATCCAAATCCAAAAAAAGATTTAGTACTATTTCAGTTTTAATACTATTTCTGTTATTATATTTTGCTGCAAACTCTCAAAAAATTAGCTAACATCTATCAGGTAACAGCTCTACGACTTGAAAAATAAATAAGTTTTTAATTTTTTTTCAATTTTAATAAAGTTACCACTGCAACACCTCCCAATTTTGCATCTACTTTAATGTAAAAAGATTTTTGATTTCGTTTAAGTATAAATTTGGAGATTTTTATAGTCTTGTTTTCAGTTCCTAAATGTATAAACCAATGATAAAGAACATTTGTAAAACTTTTCTCTATTGAACGCTGCCATTCTGTTTATAGTATATATGTATATAATATATATTTATATAATTATAAAAATATATTAATACATAATATGAGAAAACAATTGAAAGAAGATAAAAAAAAGTAGGAAATGTAAGCAATAAATCCAATCATTCTTCGAAAATTCCTCATTTATTCACTTAACAATGATTACAATAAACACATTTTAATAATAAAATTATAATGATGCATGAATCATTAAAAGAAATATCACGCGTCGAAAATAATGCGTTTGATGAATAATACATTCAATGATAATGAAGAGAGAGCATATTGATTTCACATATAGAAATACAATATTGATCTTGTATACATATATATAAATAGAAAGATGCATCTTTTTCCTTGAAGAGAAAAGAAAGTTTTTTCTTACTTGCATAATAAAGTAAATAATTTAAATCAATCCCGTTGCTAAAAAAAAAAAAAAATAAAATAATAAACTATAAATAGTCTATAAATTTTAATTTGTAAAATAACAATCATAAAACGCTTGAAGACAATGATTGAATGATTATATATATATAATATTTATTACATTAATCAATTAGTGTGCACTGACATATAAAGAACACATTAAAAGAAAAGATTGGCTGAATATGCAGTTTTTTAATTGGCTGCAATTTTTGATTGCGTTAGCTTATCGAAATCATTGCGAATTGACTAATGCAACCAAAAATTGACTGCTACAACCAAAAACTGATTGCTGCAGCCATTAAAAATGCTATTTACATTTTACCATCTAAATTGTAGCAACCAATCTTTTCTTTCAGTGCAGATTTTTGAAATGCGTTTCATCTAAAATTTCATTTTTTTTTAATTAGAAATGGTGTAACATTTAATATTGAAAGACTCACATTATAAATTATTCTGGGACTCTTACAAAAAATATTTTTTTTATCATAATTTATATGCTGAAAAAATCTATTTGAAACTCATTATGTCCTTTAACTACAGAAACATAAAATACATTTGTTTAACATTTTTAGCAATTGTTTGACAATTTTGTTTAACATTCTACTGATTTACATTATTGTTATTTTCTGTAAAGCGCATAATTTTTATCTAGTTTCTTTTCTTGTTTTCATAAAATTATAAATTTTGGAGATGAAACGCATTTTGAAAGTCTGCTCCTTATATATAATTATGTAATATAATCGGATTCAAATTTTAAAAAAGATTTATAGGAACTCTATCGTTCATTTCCATTTTATTGCAAATATTTTATTGCATATAAAAGTTATTCAAGTTATTCGTAATTTTTTGATAAAAATAATAATATTAATTAAACATAATTAAGATTGTGCTAACTATTTTTTATTATATATACATAGATACACAATGTAAAATTTATATAAACTTTTTATATCTAATTGTTTACTAAGTTGAACAACATTTTACTCATTTCTGAATTGAATTATAAAGTTTATTAAGAATCCTGTTAAATAAAATTATAAAGTTTATTAAGCATCTAAAGATGACCAGTCAAAAGAAAATTTTTGTGATTGTCAATAAGTGGGTTTGGAGATAACTGAAGAACGATTACTTTACCGACTGTTTTGGCTGTATCAATAAAAGATAACGCTATCACGTTTGTTATCCTCAGTACAGTCAAAATACGATCGGTAACATTGTTATCCCCATCTTTATTGAGAGAATATTAAGATATAAAAAAATATCTCCTTGATTTGATTTTGGCAATTGTCACAAAAGATCAAATCAATGGAATCTTTTTATGTCTCCTTCCGAATCATACAACTTATATTTGAAACATTATCTACAGTTTTCGAGAAATTTTAATGCATTATTTAAAATGAGACCCTTATTTATATATGCGTGCATACGTGCGTGCGTGTACAGAGTGTCCCAGAATAAATCTTTGTTCTTAAAATGACATATTTTTGACATAAACTAAGAGAATTTTTCCTTTACAAAATTCTATGCGTAGCTTAGATTTTAAATTATAAACGAAAATAGTAAGCGAATTACAAGTCGCGTACGGAAGATAGACAGGGCGGCGCAACGCACTATCTGACGCGGGCGCTCAGTTCCGATCAGCTGCTTGCTACGTGTGAAACGCATGATATAATACGTGCATGAGTTGTTCAAAAAGTCATTGCGTTTTTTCCAATATAGCGTTGTCCACGTCTATTTGTATGCGAGCGTAACATGAATGTCAAATGTTTACGCGCGTTTTGTTGTTGACACTCAACTTAAAAACCAAAAAAAAAGTTGACACGATTCGGTCGAGTTTTGTGTTTGCAATTGTGGTTCGAACATGAAGAATTTTGAAGAGCATATTCGCCATATTCTGTTTTATTACTTCAAAAAAGGGAAGAAAGCAACTGAAGCAAGGGAAAAGTTGCGACGAGTTTACGGCAGAAATGTCGTCAAAAAATGTTAGTGCTAGAACTGGTTCGCCCGATTCCATGATGATGATTTTTCAGTCAAAGACGCTCATCGCTCGGTAGGCCTTCCAAGATTGACGACGATGAAATGAAAGCATTGGTGCAAGCAAATAAGCATTCAACGGTTCGGGAGCTTGCTACCGCTCTAAAAGTGTCCGTTGGAAGTGTTCATGGCCATTTAAAATCACTAGGCTTCGTAAAGAAGTTTGATGTTTGAGTACCGCATGAGTTGAAAGAAATTCATCTGAATCGCATGAGCGTCTGCGATCAACTCATCAAACACGAAGAAAACGATCCATTCTTGAAGCGTATGATCACGAACGACGAAAAATGGATTATTTACAACAATGTCAGCCGAAAAAGAAGTTGGAGTAGGCGAGGTGAAATACCGGAAAGGCAAGCAAAGGCGGAGATCTACCAAAAGAAGGTAATGCTGTCAATATGGTGGGATTGGAAGGGACCAGTCTTCTATGAGCTACTTCCAAAGAACAAAACGATTAATTCCGATGTCTACTGTGAGCAGCTGCAGAAATTAAGTGATGCCATCGCACAGAAATGTCCCGAGCTAATCAATCGTAAGAG
>Ga0157364_1009372_pt1 | contig 10131 bp, 11 predicted proteins | sample AttsexASBM2_FD_111476 | JGI IMG/M metagenome (GOLD analysis project Ga0157364, IMG submission 111476) | Fungus gardens microbial communities from leaf cutter ant in Ribeirão Preto, State of São Paulo, Brazil - Atta sexdens ASBM2 | ecosystem: Host-associated > Fungi > Mycelium > Unclassified ... | reverse complement strand
TTATGTATAAAATTAGATATCAAAATTTAGCCCCAACTGTTTGGTATTTTCTTTATTTATTTGGTGTGTGTGTGTGTGTGTGTGTGTGTGTGTGTGTGTGTGTGTGTGTGTGTGTGTGTGTGTGTGTGTGTGTGTGTGCGATTATCTAGAGAGAACACATGAATAGGCTACCTCGAAGCTTCGTGCTCGTTATCTTTACGCTCGCTCAATAATGAATCTACTTCGTCGATGAAAATAACAGAGGGTTGAAACTCCCGAGCAATGGCAAATAGAGCTCTCACTAATTTTTCACCTTCTCCAACATATTTTGAGGTGAGACTAGCTGCAGAAATCGAAAAAAATGTTGCGTTGCATTGAGTCGCAACAGCGCGTGCCAACAATGTCTTTCCGTTTCCCGGTGGCCCGAACAATAATAATCCTCTCGCGGGTGTTCGCAGACCGGTAAATAGCTCAGGTCTTAGCGATGGTAGGATTACCATCTCTTGTAAAGCCTGCTTTGCGGTCTGAAAGTTGAAATTAAATAAAAATATTTAGCAAGAGGGAATTGCAAAATGGAGTTAAATAATACAGTAGCTGGAAAATATTTTTTGGGCTAACGAGAAAAATCAGCAAGTATAAAATTTCAAAAAAATTTGAAATTTTTTTGAAATAAATTAGAGTAGATAATCAAATCACGAAAAAAATTTTTTCAACTGATATACAGTTTTAGAGGTACAGCACTCTCTTGGATAAAATCGGTTTTTACGCTTCTCGAAACAAATATCTCGGAAATAATTGGAAATACGAGAAAATGTTTCAAATAAAAATTATATTATTGTTAAAAAGTTTCATGATTGAAAATACTTTGTAATGACGTGATTATATTTTTGAAAAATGTTAAATTAAAAAAAAATATCCCTACTACTAATTCCTTTTTCTTGAATTTTTAATATTTGTAGTCTGTGCCATAACAAAGTTGAAATTGTGGAACATTTAGTGACAAAATGTATAATAGAGATAAAAAAATAGCATAGGAATAACTCAATTAGAGCTGTTTGTATAGAGCGAAAAATAAATTTAAGCAACTAAAATCTTTTGCCAGAAAAAGTATTTATATGTTAAAAAAACCTATATCAGATCGACGTAAGAACCTCTTTCAAAACCGTAAGGCAAGAAATAAATATCTATCTATCTATTTATCTATCTATTTAGCAAAACAATTAGGAATCGATGGAGACAATGTTCTCTTGCAATATAATCTGCATCAAGCAACAATAGTGATGACGATAATTCGACGATAATTCGTGACATACCTCTTGGCCAGCAATGTCTTCCCATTGCACTGATGCTCCTCCTTCCAAGATCTCATCGAGAATCACTTGCGCGAGTTTTGGATCTACACCTTTTAAAATAGGTACTTTTCTCGTTGGCGTGCTTCTGTTACTGTTCGAAGTGGTCGGTGTTCCTGGACGTCTTATAGGTGAACCGTTGCCCGGTACAGACAATTGTCTTTTTACAGAGGGTGGTGTGGAGGACGGTTTGATAGGCATGGTTCTGTGGCAAGGTTGAATAGGCATCGATCTACCCATACTTCGAGGCAATGTCTGGCTCTTACTTAGGGGTGTTCCTATTATTCGTTTACCAGGGACCGATAGTTTCCTACCAGATGCTGAAACAATACCTGTACTTAGAAATAAATCTTAAAAATGATATAATTTTTACAATTTAATGCAGTTTAATAATGTAAAAGAATCGCTACTAGAGTTGTTGATATGATTAAAGGCAGCTCCTGCGTAATGGATAAGAAGATCTATCGCAAACATAAAAATAAGAAAAAAATATTTTCACAGCCAGGATTTATTTTCAATATTATTATCTGTATCGTCCGATTTAGTAATAAATAGTAGGAGTGTAAAAATGTTTATCGCAATATATTATCTCACTAACATAATTAAATTGTCGAAACTAATTAATTTTATGTTAGGATTTTTATGTACATTCAAATAAAAAATACTTCCTACTATTTGCATCTTCTAATAAAGTTACAATTGCACTACGTGTATCGTGTGGTGTCTCGCTTCAGTCGAAAGCAGAATTATAATTTAGATGCAATGTAAAATTCAATGGAACAATAAGTTATGTTTGCGATATTCATGCGACAGATGTAATAAAAATTAATTAGCAAACAAATCAAATCTCTTCTTTAATTCGGTAATTTTAATGTATGTATATTAAAAAATATATCGATTTTTTTAAAGTTGTTTCGATTTGAAAAATTTGAAGAGAAATAAAGATACATTGTCTCGTCACACATTATCTTTAGCTATCACTAATGAAAATCGCATAAATATTAAATCTATGAAAAAATTATACATCATTTTTAAATTTTATGTGATTGTGAATGTATATGTATGTGAAGTATATATGGGTATAACATGATAGTGTACATGTGTTGTACCTTTGATCGTACGTCTAATTTGTCTTAATGTGTATTTGATAAATATCGTATAAATGTTCTAAATTTACTTTAGGCGCTTTACGAAAAACTTTATCGTATATAATAAGTGGAATGCAGCAGTATTTAAAAATCTATGTTAAAAAAAATACAAAGAAGCAATTAAGGCAAGTCCACATTCAACTACTCTATTCTCATCCTTGTAGGTACATGTCAAATGAGAAATGTGTATATACAACTATAATAAAACAAGTATCTCTTCCAAATGAACAACGACTAAATAGCATTACTGTGTTATTTACTTGCATTCGACTTTCTTTCGCACTCAGGCTCAGAATCTCAGGCAAACAATACCTTCAATAGTATGAGCGAAACAGTTTTTTGGTGAACGTGGCCTTAACTTGGGAATCTGGGTACACATAGTCTGTCCAGCGTTAATTGTCGTGTGTATATTGTTTGTGTTCTTATTATGATTAATGTTGGGTGAAGATCGAGCGTTTTGAAAAGTGTGCGTGTTGCGGCGAGCCCTCAGATGCTTTCCCGGATGTTCGCCGTCCGTTTTATTTCCAGGTGCGCGATTGTTGATATTATTGTTGATACCCAGCTTTCTCAGCTCACGCACACTCACTACAAAAAGGAAAAAAACATTCTCTGCCATGCTGCAGTAAGGCTATAGACAGCTAAAAAAGAAAATCAGGCTAATCCTTCAGTCGTATCGCGCAAGTATGTAATGTAGCAAATATGTAACAAAATGCCAATATCGCTAAATGTCTCGGAGCAAAAAGCACGCGTTTTCATTGTTATCAAGATGCTGCCGCATGATGACATTTAATGAGATTGGACTTTTAATATTTTTTGCTCTCAGTACTTTGTCTATCGACATAGATTCGCGCCAATTTTTCTTTCATTTACATTTCTGCGAATAGAATATAAAAAAAAATGCAAAATAAAGATTGACTTGTGCTCAAGGTAAATAATAATTATACATAGGAAATTATAATAAGGAAATTATACACGGCAAGCGCGCGCGCGCGCGCGCGTACATGCGTGCGCGTGCATGCACACACGCACGTGTATTTTTCGAAAAAAATTAAAGTAAGTTGCACACGAGCATGCTAAATACATATTGAAATTCTTTCTTGCCATTGCCAAAGATTTACCTGTAGACATTGTTGCCGAATAAAGTGAATGTACACCCAGCAAATGAGAATGGATTGAAATAAATAATAATTGAAATGGATTCAGATTTTCAGAAATATTGATTCACGAAAGTTAAAATGAATACTTTTCAATCTTGAATGCATTTTTATTCATTTATAGGAATCGTATGGAGCACATCTCTATGCCTTTCAATCTAAAAATAATATTAGCTTTTTCTGTGCAAATACAATTGAATACTGTTCAATTCAAAATTTTAAATAGGAAATGCAATTTTTCAATCCAATTGCATTCAATTGAATCCAATAAAAAAAAAAGAAATATTCGCATTTATTTAAAATACGCATTCGGATAGAAAAAGTTTAATCCATTTTAATCCACTCTTGTTGGGAAGTACATATCAATAATAATAATAATTATTATTATTATTCGTAAGAAACAAAATTGTCATTGTACCATAGGTAAAGAAGCTTGGAATAGTTTTAAGTTGGACGCGGCAATGTGCGGCAGAACGGATGTACTACAACAGAACGAGTATACTAACCAAGGAAATCAAGTCTGTCTTTTGCCATTGCCAGATTCGTACACATCTTGTCGTGAAGTCTTTGCGCATGCTCCCATACTTCGCCGTGTCCACCAGTGCATTCTACAGCTATTCCTTTCTCCAATTCTCCAATTCCCTTTTTGTACAATTCTATCGCCATTTCCTTTTGTCCTGTCCCAATGAGTAAATAAGTAAGTAAGAGAACAAGATTATCAATTAAAAGTATCAAAAGCTATATATAAATTCTACTAACAAGGAGACTTTTAAATAAATTTTTAATTTATACACATATACAATATATAAAATAACTTGTCCCAATGTATGTACCCTCATTATCCTCATCGATTTTGAGTGCTTTGCTAATAAATTCAAAGGCTCTGCGATGATGGTGCTTTTGCTTAGCTAGCAATGGATCCCCGGGTCCTGGCCCGATAGGACGTCTAGGCATTTGCGACATGGCCTCGCCTTCTATTCGATTACCATTGATCAAATGCCCATCTGTTGGCTTTTGTCCCACAACAATCTCTAATTGACAGGCTTGTTTGGATGTCTGTCTACGCTGTATCAGCTGAGACGTGGAGGTATACAGATACTTGAACACCACAAACAACTGATACAGCAGAGTGCGCAGCACATTGAACAGTAGTATCAGAGGAAAGGAGACAATATAGAGATTGCGCTTGTGTACCGAGGGCTGCGAGGAGCCGTCTAGGAAGCGATGATGCCCGTGATGATAGTGATGATTGTGACGATGGCCGATACAGCTGATGGTCGTCGTCGTTTTGTCGCCGTTCTCGCTCTTGGTCACGCACAACTTCTTCGGCGACTTTGTGCCGAACTTACGGGTCGGTCGCGCGCCATCGCTGCAAGACATCTCCTAAGAAAGATAAGATTCCGTATGTTTGCGGTGGTCGTCGACGGTGGTGATATTCACAAGTGGTCGTGCCGAAGTCGACATCCCCGCAAGCGGCGGTCGAGGATGTCTACATCATCGTCGCTCTAATAATCGCGCCGGCGCGATTATTAGGATTGGGAGTGACAGGCGGCAAGAGACGCCTGTTCGCGGAGAAGCACGTTCTGTTACGTTTTACGCGACTAACGCGTAAGACTTGGGAGATATCTCTTGGAAGAAAAGCCGAGAACGAAAAGCTGGGAACGAATCGATCTCATGCGCTTCCCTCTCACGCGTTCCTCTCTCGCGAAACAGCGGCAATCAACAAAGGCACGCGACACGAGCCTTCATTCAGCTTGAGCATCGCTTGTTTTCATCCGCTTCCTCGATGCTTCCTCGATGCTCCGTCGCTCCCTTCATCGCTCCCTCCCGTCCTAGCTGGCAGCACCTGGCTACACGTTGAAAAATTGAACGATAGATGGTACGCCAAAAAAGCAGTAGATTTCAAACTCAAATCGGTAGAGTCTTTTTTCAAGAAATTTCGTAAAACTGAAAATAGAAAAAAATATTCTAATTGTAATACATACCGAAAACAACTCAGTAGCGAATAAAATAGAAATTATAATAAAAAGAATGTACTCATTCACTTTTTTTCTTTAATCTTTATTTAGTCATTTTGAAAATGAGTATTACAAATTTTGTAAAAATTAACAGAAAAAAATATTCTAATCTGTATAAAATAAATAATTCAAATACTTATTATAAAAAATAATACAACATTCAATAATCTCAATAATAGGAAGAACAGAAATTATAATTTATGTTTATAATTTTATAAAAATATATTTTTTGTTTTCCAAGAAACACAAAAAAAATAACATTAATGTTACAATTTTTCACTCAACAATGCAACTGCAATATAATATGCCTTATACATAACAGTAATATTGAGTGGAAAACTATAACTTTATTATGTATTATTAATTATTTTATTCTTTAATCTTCGCCATGTAAAATGCCTGCGCAACGACATCCCTAGTAAAATTATCGTAAAAAGTTACAGAATAGGTCTATTGAACGCTAGACCAATGACACACGAGTAGCGTATACGACGATATTAACGTTCAATCAGAAGGATGCGCGAGATGCGTAAATAACGGCGGATAGAAGATACCAATCTTTGAGTAAAATGAGCAATAACATAAAATATTATGTACAAGTAAAATAAAGTAAAAAAAGACAGTAGATAACCTGTCTGAAACAGTAGGCAGTAGGTTTGTGAGCCAAAACAGTAAATCTATTGCTAAAACGATAGGATTGGCAGCACTGATTCTGGCACTCCTGACATAAAGTTCCTCTACTAAGAGAGAGCACAGATTCTTGCATGCTAACACATAATGCATAAGAGAATGAACCAAGGTCCTTTATTTCCTTCCTTTCCATGAAATAAAGGATTTTCATGTTTTATGCGTTATGCAAGAATTTGTGCTCCCCGTTTATAGTATAATTTATAGATAATTTTCTTTATGTATGCATTTATGCGGCTATGCAAATTTGTGTGGATATAACCTTAGGCGTCCCACGCCCCCACTCCAAACTCTCTTGCGCAACAGGAAGGATTTTCCTTAAGGCGGATTCTACGCGCGACGACGCGCTTATTGACTATATCACAGCATAACCAGCAGGGACACTCCGTGTCGGCATCTTTGATCTTCGTGTCGCAGTCACGTGAGCATCCACCATGTTAACGTTTGAAAAATCCAGGATCGAAAGAGAATATAATGCCCCTTAAGTAATAATGTAATCCCACACTAAAAAATTTTACAAAAATACTAACTAATGAACAAAATTAATTCAAAAATAGTAAAAACTTGTAAATAAATCAAATTTATTAAGTAATTATTATTAAATAATAATTATGAAACAAACATTTTTATTTAGTTATTTTTCATAAAAAAAATATCAAAAATATAAATTTTACTTATGTAAATATAGATATAAAATAAAACAAAATATTATATTTGTGGTTTTACCTAATTAAACATAATTATAAAATATATTAATAAATAATTATGTATATTGTATATTTTATATATTGTATATTGTATATTGTATTATGTATATTTTTTAGAAATATTTATAGCGCAGCTTTTAAATTGTTTTCTTTTGCCACGGATATCTGCTCACGGGAGCAGTGTAATATGTACATTCTTGTCATCTTGCATTTCATTGGATCCGGCCCAAAACAAAAGCTGCGCAGCTATATCTGCGCGAACACACATTTTTTCGCTGATTGTCTCTACTGGTTATACTGTGACCATCTGAGTATAAATATGAAATCACACGGTCCGAAATAGGACTGCGGAATACAGAATGCGTCACTGGCCTTTCCATCGAGGGTTTAATCCGGATCAGAATCCGGTAAGAACCAACCAACTACAGTCGAGTATTCCCCTGTTACAATTGAACGACAGCACTATTTCGCACTTTTCACACAAGTTTTGTGCGCTATGTTCACATGATGCGTCAAAGATGTATTCAGCAGGAATATAATTTAAAAACTACTAACTTCATGTTAATAATTTACTTATTAAAATGAAATATAATTTTTCAAATTGTAAAAACAATTATCATTGTTGTAGTATTTAATGTTTTACAATTAATATTTACAATCTCATAACAATGTTTTGAACTGTTTTAACGCATTTATTATCATTTTTCGTGTGAACGCATATAAAACTGGCGTGATGGAAAAGTACGGAAAAGGCACATTGAAATCGCGTAATGCGTCATTGTTTTTTTTAATCTTGGTATCTATATTTGCACTCAGATTTTGTCATTTTGCTTCATTCATCTCGGCATTACGCAATTCTATCATATCAGCATCGAATTATTTTAATCTATCAAAATACGATGGTTTATTACAAGAACAATGACGCACTCGCTATTCCGCAATATCAAATGTGGAATAGCGCTGAGTGATTGTTTCAATGACGCATTCTTTATTTCAGTCCTATCCTGCACTGTGATTTCACCCTAAGTACAGGGCGCGTTACCAAAATCCGGACAAATTTCAATTTAAATTTTCCGCTATATTGTGCCTCCGCCAGAGATTGTTGTTGGCGTCCGAAAAAGCCTAATGCTTCTAGTAAAGTCATATTCTCAAAATGGCCGCGATGTTAAAACCAAATGCGGAGTATAATCGAAAAGCCGCGATCGAAGACGTTCAGCAACGGAAATAATTTGGTTCTTTGGATATCCAAGATCAACCGTTTATGACATTGTGACAAAATATACGGCTTTAGAATAATCTAACGAAGGTTTCAATATGCCACCGAAAAAGAGTCACTCGAAAGAACGCACCACGTGAACCTCCATAGTCGTTGAAAGGGTTCAAGCGTTGATTTCGGATGACCCAGGGCTATCGTTGCGAAAATTAGCATCGATTGTTGGTGTAAGCGAGCCAACAATGTCAAATTGCCGAGGAGAATCGATACAAATCGTACACATTAATATACGACAGATGCTCTCTGAGACTGCCAGGAGGCTGACAAGCCGAGTTGCTCACTGCAATCTGCTGTTGTATTCTTTGAAAAACGAAGCATCGGAACGAATCAGATTCTTTTCTGACGAAAAAAATTTTTACTGTTGATGCCAAAATCAATCGAAAGAATGACTGAGGAATGGCTTGCCTACAATCCCAAAGGATGTCTCTGTTGTTGCCAGAAATTTCCGGTCAATGTTCACGTGCTAGGTGTTGTGTCCAATCAAGGTGATGTCATGCCACCAGATTTCTTTAAAAAAGGGGAAACTGTCACAAAAGAAGTATTTCGCGTTCTGATGGATATAGTGAAGCCGTAGATAGAAACTGTGGCGTCCGAAAGGCCATATATTTTTCAGCAGAACGGTGCACCGGCTCATACGAGTCATTTGATTCAAAATTGGCTCTCGGACAACATCGATATGTTTTGGTCCAAGGAATTCTGGCTCTCCCAACAGCCCAGATTTAAATCCCTTGGACTACTACGTACGGAGCGTAGTTGAAAAATCATAAACAAGTCTCGGCATCCCAATGTGCATTAAGGACCGCTATTGAGACAGCATTCGTCAGCATAGACAGCTACGTTGCAGCGTGCGTACGAATGCTTTAGACCAAGAATAGAGGCCGTTTTTAAGCTAATGGGGGATATATCGAATAATTGTACTCTACAGGGATGTCCCTCAAGTGCCATGTAAAAATATTTTTGTAATATTTAATTTTTTATTAAAAACATTTTGTTCAAAGAAATTGTTCGATTTGTCCGGATTTTGATAATGCAGTACATACAGTATATTCTGTACATACAGTATGGACACTGAGCGTCGGCATCTTTGATGTAGTGGGTCCCCAAATCACATGACTCACCGCCATGTTCTGGAAAGATTTATAAATTTGAGTTTTTATAAAGTTACAAAATGATTTTTCTAAAAAAAAAAGACATAATTCAATCGTGTTATGAAAATTATTTATATATATATATATTTTTAAATCATATTTATATAATATAATGTTAACGAATCATTATATAGATAATATTCACATTGATAATAACAATAATATTAAACAGTAATAAGTAAATTATAATAATTGATTAAATACTATATGAAAATTGTAATTAAATAATTAAGTATGAAAATATAATATATTGCATAAAAATTGCAATTAAATGTGAAGTTGTAATTTAATAATATACGTACACAAATGCATACTTTATTACGAGAATATTTTATCGTATACAAATATAACAGTCTACACAATATAACGTCTCCGAAAAAATTTGATTTAATTTTTTAGTAAAACTTAATTTGATTAATTGTACTTTATGGAAAGGAGGGCCAGTTAACCTAATCTAACTTAACCTAACCTGCAATTTCAACTTACTGAAGGCAGCCATATTTCCGGTTAGCAACCAACGCATGCGCATTAAAAATTGGAAACCACAAAAAAAAGTTCAATGTCCATACTATATATATTTATACTGTGACCATTTTGCTTAGAATCTTTTTCATGTGAAGGCGTTATGCTATTGTTACGTCTCAGGTGAGGACGCTTAAGATGAGGAC
>Ga0157364_1009371_pt1 | contig 10132 bp, 3 predicted proteins | sample AttsexASBM2_FD_111476 | JGI IMG/M metagenome (GOLD analysis project Ga0157364, IMG submission 111476) | Fungus gardens microbial communities from leaf cutter ant in Ribeirão Preto, State of São Paulo, Brazil - Atta sexdens ASBM2 | ecosystem: Host-associated > Fungi > Mycelium > Unclassified ... | reverse complement strand
ATCTATCAAAAAAGATCCATCAAATACATTTATGATCTATACTACAATAATTCTTCCGTCTTACGACAACCAAAAATGATTAAAATTTACAGTTTAATACTTTCGCTGTCATCATAAATTCTTCTTCAAATATCATATAGAATAATACATTAATGTTGAGATCATAAGTGACGATTATAAGTGAAGCATATGCTAATAAAAAGTGTGCATTACTGATGGTGAATACGGAATTGGTGAAAAATATTAAAGAATATATTGAGTTGTCCGGAAAGTTCGTGCCGATGTTGAAAGAAAATTGAAACGCAGAAAATTTAAATTTTAGTATACATTTATTAAATTATATAGGTTAGTCGGCACGAATTTTCCGGACAACCCAATACATAATATTAATTTCATAGTGATATTTTATTGAAATTTTGCAACATTAAAGAGGTCACAACATCTACATTCCCTTTTATACCATACAATTTCTATTTGGAATTTTTTTAGCAAATTTGCATATTTTCGGAATATTTTCCTGTTAAGATTAAAATGAATAACTCTGTATATAACACAATAGAAGATAATTGTATCTAATGGGGTCTACTAGATCTAATAGGTCTACTTAAACGTAATTGAGATATTTTTATCAAACATTGAAAAAGTTAAATTCAAAATAGAAACATTTCTGGAGCATTAATTAAAAATATGGAATTTTGAATATTTACATGAATGCAATGAAGATTTATTTATCCATGTTACTTACAAATAATAATATCTCTTAAAAATGTGAGTTTCATAAACAAATTTTTTTTAATTGGAATTAAAAAAATTCTACGATCAAAATCAATTTTATCGATCTCGAAAATTTTTAACAAGATTTTTTTAAGTTTGTTAGAAAACTTCGATCCTCAAAGGGTAATTAATAGCTTTTCATCAGACTATAATACGATTTTTAAAGTTTTAACAATTTTAAGAAATATAATTTTCTTAAAACAAAAATCGTTATTTCACAATCATAAACTAGGAATGTGAGATTTTCGGATCGAATCATTAAAAATCGATTTTTGACAAAAACATTACTTCGAAATAATTAAAAAGAAGTGAGAATATTTACAAAGAAATCAATTTAAAAGAGTTCCTTTTAGTTAGAAAAATCAATTTTTCATAAAAATAGATCGGTTTAAAATCACTATTTTTGGGAAGATCAATTTTTTACATAATGAAATATCCTATCATAAACATTTGCAATTAATTCTAAAACTTTTGGTATTAGTAATCGGAGAAATCATCCGGATTTTTCTCTTCACAAAATCGCCATATTTTTATTATTGAGACAGCCATTAATGAGATTCCATTATCTGGAATATATTATACAATGTTCTGTGCGATAGATGACTTGACTTTGCTCGTCGGTTGGAGATATTCAGTAGTCAAAACATCATAAAAGATTACTCGAACGAATGTTCAACATTTTATTGCAAAAAAGAAGATTTCTTAAACGGCTGATTTGTATGCGTACGTTTAACAATGATGGCGTAATAAATAAATATGATGCAATGTCATCAATCAAATAGTGACACATTTTCGAGCGTGACACTGTTTAAGAGAAATATCCGATGCTCTCGTCTTCGATGCGGTTTGTAATTCGTTTTCATATCTTTGGAAAATGCTAATACTTACCATCGCTATGACTATAACAATTTATATATCTATGCATACATGATTGAGAAGTTGCTAAAAATAGCTGTTAATTTATAATGAATTGATAAAATAAAATATGATTCTCTTAATTAATACAAAAAAGAAATATATGGTTTTATGTCTTAAATCCACATTAGCGTTTACAAATCATCTACTATAAATTATGTCTAGCCATATATTTAATATAATATTATAATCTCAACATTAATGACTATCTCATTTTTGAAGTGTAAATTTAAAAAGTTTAATAAACATTTACCACAAAAATATAATTCTAAATAACAGAAATTAATTTTTTTAGTTAATTTTGAATAAAGCTTATTTAGACTACGTTCCAAAACATTATTTTGAATAAAAGAGTTAATTTATGGATCGATATTCATAACTTTCTTCTAATATTCTTATTTTAAATTTTAATCTGTTTTTATATGTTAATATCTTTTAAAATATTAATACTCCGATGTCTTCTTCTCTTTAATAATATGAGTATGGTTTTATGATTCGTTTATACTATCAATACCAAGCCATTAATTAACTCTTTTACTTAGAACGAGATTATTGAACACAGCTTTGATATGCAAATTGATATTGATATTTAATAAGTAAAACTAATAAGTCCAAATAAATCAAAAAAAATTTCTTTCGCGTAATTATATAAAGGAAAGAAAACGGAAATAAGTGAGGAATTGTGGAATACCATGATATCTTGTATAGTTCGCGTTGCATTCTGAGGTAATCGTCAAAATTATTTCTTTACAAACTGCTTAGGTACACACATAATCACTAGTCAATAGTATTTACTACATAAAGCTACATCTCAGTTTTATATGTAACAGACAGTTTTATAAGTGTAAAGTAACTCCGATATTTATGCCGTCAGAAAAAAATAGGAGTGGAGGTAATTTGCACGCAACCACTCTGTTATATACTTTATGTTAAATTATATTAGTAATGTGTTATGATTTCAATTTTTTACTGTTAATATTAATAAAACCACTCTCAGTTGAGTCGATTTGTCAATGTAGTAAATAGCGCAATCATATATCATAATTTACATAAAATGATTACTGTAGGCAGTGTTAATAGTTATTTGATGATACATAAATGTAGAGGAATAGTAAAGAATGAAATATAGCAGAATAAAAATGCTTAGCTCTTGCATTCTTTATTCAGCTTGATATTATCTTGTATATCCTATTTATTTGGGATATGTGGCATTTTTAGTGAGCGGGATTTATGCCCAAAGCAAACAAAGTGCGCAGATTGGATTCAGTCATTAAATAAATGCAATGTATAAAACATGCTCATATCATGACACTTATATGCAAAAAATTAGAATTATTATCTATTATCTATTCGTATACATATTCAGGGTAGACCAGAACGAATCGGATCATTACAAGTTTTGAGGCAGTTATCATTACCTTTTTCTTTCGTGCGATCTGTTTTATTATGCTAGTTACTTTCATGCGCTCCCCCTGCAGCGGAAACAACAGATAACAATTTTATATTATGTGTGACACAATATCAATCGACGATATAAGCGCAGAGGTCGTGAATGGCACGAAGGAATTTCGTCTCTTATGTAAAGTCACGATCTTGATTTTGTGAGTTCATAACAAAAAAATATGTTGAAATGTGTGTAAATTATATGATATTTGCAGTGTATAGTTTTTTAAAATCGGTCTAGTAAATAATAAGTATTTAATAATATCATTAAGATGTTTTGGAAAATATAGTTTATGAAGTTGACATATGGGATTAATCGGATAACTTTTTTCGGGGGTGATTCGATCATGAAATTAGGAATAAAACTGAAGATTAAGAATAAACCCAATTTATGTAGAATGGTATTGCATTTATTGCACTAAAAAATTTGTCCATCCACCTGTCGGAGACTGGATTCAACAAATGTGAAGAATGATGCGAAAGCTGTGCTAAAAGAAAAGGACCATTTACTTGTAATTTGTGTGTTAAGTAGACTATTTTTATTTTATATAATAAGTTTATTTCAGAATTTGTTTAGAAGAATTCAAAGAATTTATTTATTTATTTTTATATATAAACTGATGATTCGTTTCGCTTCTCAATTTTGGAGTGAATTGGATATTGCCTATTTTTTATTTTTGCGTTGTGCAATAAAAATATTATATATTATTTTATATATTATTTTATTATATAAAAACTGAAGTCAAAGGTGTAGAGATTACAAATTTATAGTAAAACTTAATAACAGAATTAGTTTATTATTATTTTTTTTATCTATGAAAAAAAATAATCCGATTCGCCCTGATCTAACCTATCATTCTTATTCCTTAATAAAACTTTGTGTAAACACATTTTATAAGTTATTGTATTATTTTATGACCACTTGTAAATTTTTCATAAGCCGTACATTCCATCTCTATATGATAAAACTACAACAAAAAAATTTTTAATGTAAAAAACAAATATTCCAAATTCCTAATATTTTTTTAACAATAGTAGACAATATAAAGTTTTTATTAGTATAGTTTATTTATTTTAAATATAGTGAATAATAATACTTCATAAATTAAATTTTTGTTAGGTACAACGCGGCGTATATACTATATACCGGAGTTTCCCTTTTTTTTTTACATAATTTTGAAATGTTCATTTTGTAACTTTAATCTAACTTGGAACCTTGAATGTGACTTTCTAATGATGTAATTGAACTACATTTTGTATCGAAATGTGTGTGTATCCGATATCAAATTATATTATACAGTAATTAATGATATTCTCCCTCCACTCCTATTCTATAACCGTATTTTTTCCATTCAATTAAAAATTTTTAATTTAAGAACTTTCATCTACATGATGTAATTGGTAACACTCATTGACTAATAAATTTGTATTAAAGATAGTTATATCACACATCAATATCTATTAAGTTATAAAACAAAATAATATTCTATAATTTCCTTCCTTCCTCTACAAGTTTCCAAAAATGCACTGCATAATAATGCAAATATTATATAATTAATCTTATTGACATTATTCCGAATTGAATGTTGATTCGACATTTGTAACTAATTAAAGCATTAATATAAATTATTATGTTATTGTAATTTGATATAATTTTAAATGTTCATATAACCATTTAATAAATCGTGTATAATTATTTAACTCTTTTAATATTTTATGCATTTCTTCTTCTGTTCTGTTTCAACCATTGATTTCTATTATACATAAATACATGAAGGCAAATAAGCTTGAATTTATGTAAATATTTATAATTATTGTAGAAAACAGTAATTAAGAGTAATAAAGTCAAACATTTTTTTATTTTTTCAAGCAATTCAATAAATTCTGTTACCAATGATAAACAAGAACTTTTTTTTATCTAACATTTTTATAATCCTATAATATTGATATTTTCTCAACTATTTAAATGCTATAAAATATGTAACAATTAAAAATATCTTTAGACTAGACGATTTTATTTCAATAAAAAATGTTTGAAAGAGATGACTTATTTATTAAAAAAATATATATTTCTAAAAAAAATCACTTTATCTAAAAGAATAAATATAACGAATATAAAATATTATCTTTCTAATTCGAGTAAATACACACAAAATCTTTGTTTTTTTACTCTGAGATCGTACAGAAAAGAGATATCAAAGTTGAATCTTTCTCGAATAAAAAAATGCGACCTTTCAATTGGATTTATTAACATCGTATTCAACAATGATATTATTCATCTTCGTTTCGCAAGAAAGCAAAGGAAAAAAAATAATCAATTAAAGTTTCATAAATTAAGTTTAGCAAAAAATTCCTGTCATTAATTAAGCGGCTTTCATTAATTGAGTAATTACAGTGAAGTTTATCTCGCCAACAATGAGCTTGTTTACGGCGATTACGCATTAGCCAGCGATCGCTGAAATTTGCAATAAAGTTTCAACTGTGAAATTTGCAATAAAATTTCAACTGTTCGTTCACATATGAATATTCAATCGTTTTCCCAGCCGAATTCATGAAATCGCTTTGTTATGTTAATCGCCGATACTCGTATAGCGAATACATGAACAAAATGGAAATTTAATTGTAAATGCACTGACTGGGCGAGTTGTAAAAAATGCACATTGTGCAAAGACGTATAATATTGACAATTCGCTATTCTGCCTTCGCTTTTAATGGAAAAACGACGAAATTTAAAATGTAATTTTATCATCATTAAATTGCAAGTGCAATTTATTTCGTAAACATCACAAGTTCGAATTGCAAATCGCCTTCTTGCACAAGCGACGGGCGACCGCGACTTTCTCTTTCTTGAATATTCTATGATATTTAATAATGCAATATATTGTTACGTAGAGTCCCTTATTTATAAACGCAGCGGCGTTAGGTCCGCGACAACTCGATATGTGCACGCGTATCTTCAGCAACCCTTTAAAAGGGACGAAGAGCTCATTGGAGAAAATAAATAGCGCGTTCTAGCGTTACATCGATCCTCGACTGATTAAGGACAGCGAAATTAAGCGAGGTGTCTCAGGTGACGCGCTAAAAATAGACGCTGTGTAAAAGTGTTCCACTTACAACTATAAGTCTACTTCGTTCTATTTGCACTAGCCCGGTCCAGCATGCATACGAAAATCGACTATCTCCCTTGCCGCCGACGGAGAAATCAGATCGCAATTACTTATCGAGTATTTTTCTTTCTTTATTTTTCTTTAGCTCCATTGATACTAAAGATCGAGAAAATTTCGGTATACATTCTCCCTAATATAATCTACCGATGCTGCAGATACAGAAATATTGAATGTCAGTTTTCGCAATTAATATACAAAAATTATTTTCTTCCATTATATAGAAATCTTGATTAATCGGAAATTGTAATCAGATTCCATCAAATGCTCGAAATAATTATTTGAGAAGTTTTCCTCAATACTCAAATTTCAATATTTCAAACTTTAATATCTCATTTATATTAGTTTTATTTATAGAATTTCTTTCTAACTCATCTATTGATATCAGATTATCGACAATTACGAGAAATACATTTGAAGCTCGTACATTTGATTACTTCCTAAGATAAGCATATTATTGCTACGATATGATAATTTCTTCAAAAATTTTAAGAACAAGTTTTATCAGTTAATTGTAAATAAAACTACTATGGGACAAATGATAAATTACGACTAATAATTAGAAAAACAATGGAATTGCCTAAGATAAAATTTCTTTTCCAAAATTACATGGTATGTTATCGCAATTGTATAAGTGTATATTGAAAATATTCAACAAGCAATAAATAATGTAGCATACAATATAAATAATGTGACATACTTTTTTTTAATTTATTATCTGTCTTAAAACAATATATTATACATTCTAAACTATAGAAAGTAAAATTTAATTAGTTTTAATCGTTTATTTGAGAGACAGTGTATATCATTTCATATGTATTCATTAAAATTCATTTAAAAGATTAATTACTTAACTCTGCTATATAATTTTTATACAAATTTATCGAACGGCAAATGTAATCCCTGAGAAAACGTTATGAAATTGTAAATTATTTTATGTCGAGTTTTTTTTTTATTTCTTTTATAAAGTACAAATATGTTTAAATGTGTAAATAGTTCTCTGTAGATTTCTCTGTAAAGAGAGAAAATTCCCAAAATGGAAATCACGTTACTGTGAGTTAATCGTTTCAACAAAGTCGTTTCAACTCTACAACTAGGTTGTTCCATACAAGAACCACCTGTATGTAAAACCTCGATCACAAGTAATGTCCGAGTAACGCAAAGAAGAAACTCGTGCCACTTTTTCGAGAAGATCCTACTCAAGGTACCGTTCAGTGTATCTCTTCTTTTTTATGCGATCCCTCGTTTAGGGAAACGAAGAATATGTTCAAAGTGAACCATTGCCTGAAGCAGATGCTAAATTTCACAGCTGAAATCACGAACAGTCTAAACACAATTGCGAGCCTTGAAAAGTGATACTTCCCGTCAATTCTCACCGTAGGATACACAAAGATTACAAACTCTTAACACATTTCCAGATTTCTAATTTACGCGAAAAGAATGATTTTGCAAAAGTATCTAAAACTGAAAATAATTTTATTGAACTATCAAAATAATTATGAAAACTTAAGCATGATGAGCACCGTAAGAAATTGTGACATTCTAATGACATTCTAACCAACTTGGATATCCCTAGTTAATTATTTTAATAGTCCGACAAAATTATTTTCATATTAAAAATTATTTTATGATTAAAATTATTTTCTGATTGGTCAAGTTTTTAGATACTTCAGTAAATACGCATTTTCTTCTTTGAAAGAAACAATTTGACATAAAATCGATCGTGGCAAATCTATTGCCATTGTTGTAGCAAGAAATTGTATAACGCTTCACAAGAAGATTGTTAACAAAAGTATACAGTTAGAAAACAAGCACTAAGTTTCGCGATGAGTATTTTTACTTTCAAAAAGAAAGAAGTCAGAATGGAAAAAATGTTGAAATGATTGTTGTCGCGACAGGATTTATCCAATGATTCTGTACGTACCGCTTGGAGTACAACATCCTGTATGCAATATCCTTCTGAATAGGAACCTTGCCTATGATCGAATACTGATCGTTGGATATATCCGTCCGTAATCAGTAAGCCCACTTCTCGAACGAGTTTACCGAAGCCGACAGAGAGACCGAACTTCACGAACGTCCGTTAAGAAGGTAAAGACCGGCAGTGATTGCTGATGAATATTCGTCCATGACTTGTATTTGCCATGCAAAGTTTTTTGCGCGCTGACCCCAGAACGCGAGTGCGTATTATATGATAATGGTGGGATTGACCCGTCTCCTACAATTATTCCGGTATTTATCCCTGGCCGCCATCCACGATCGTTACCTTTGACCAGCTATCGAAAGTCGTGCGGACTCGATCGATTTCCCACCGCCTTTCTTTTTTTCTCGCTCGATTTTAAGTACCTGTTCCTCGTCGAAACGGACGTCAGCCAACATATGTGCTCATAGTCCTAACGACAAAACCAGTCACTGTCGTCATCAACCGGTTTTTTTTTCAAATATGGTAAAATACATAAACAGTAGAATGAATTGATTCTTTAGCAGGCAATCTGCCGAACATAGGTAATCGAAAAGGTAAACATCAGTAATCCTAGGAATGCTTTTCGCATGTGTTAGAGATAACACATGTATTATTAAGTCAAGTAATAAAACGAGATAGAATTGTAAAAATGAAGACTGTGTTGAGTTACATTAAAAGATATGACGTCGCGAAAGTACATATCTCGCTTTCCGGTAATGTTTCAATCGCACGCAATATGTGTGTAAAATACGTCACGCTGTTCTCGGAAAACGGAATTATTTGCAATTTTGATGAACTTTGCTAATGACACGGGAGAAAAAATTCTCGCGGAATAACCTTGGACTTCGGATTTAATGATCGAGCAAAATCAATATAGCGCATCGATATTCAGTAAAGAATAAACATTTAATAGCGTCAAGAGTGTTCACTGATACTTTTTGTTCATTTAATAATGTTCGTCTCTCTAGAGTTTAAACTAAGTATATACCGAAGCGCAATCAGCAATTTAGATATTTGCTTACGAATTTTACGTTAAAAAAGCTTCAGAATAACACTCGGCAATATTTTTTTCCATATCATGTTCTTTTTGACGTATTTCTCAGAATATTTGTAGAAGAAACTTCTGATCTCAAGAAATGAGAAAGATAAAATTATGATTATCACTTGACTAAATCAAGCATTCATTGTACGTAGAGAATAATCGATACAATCTGAAGATCTTCAAAAGTAGAACACTATTTAATTTTTCCATGTCCCAAATAAACAAGATTTGTAGCGTCATTATTATTTTATAAATCATCGTCCACTTTCTGCGTCGTTACTATCACCAATGAACTTTCTAAGACGATTGACATACGTAACGCGCTCTACCTCATCATTCGCCGCTCTCTCATTCTCCTTCTTTTTCATGTACTCAATAGAGGAAACGTACCTTTACATCATGATTGAAGGGTATCGAGAAAAAGAACGAAGCATTTCTTTAGCGCGAAACGCGATCTCACTTGATCTAAAACGGCCGATCAAACATTTGTGGGCTACTTCCATAATTTTTGTTTGTCAGTAATAGTATTAAAAGTATTAAAAATAATAGTATTAAAAATAATAATAAAGTATATAATATAATAATATTAAATATATTAATTAACTCAAATATTAAATTAATTTGCAATATATATTAAAATACTTGACATAGTACATAGTACTAAATTACTAATAAGCCGTGATAATTTCAAATAATTTGGCACATACTGCTTTCTAAATTATAATATTTCATAGGAAAAATTTCTGACAAAAAATTTAGTTTTATAATATTCAAATTATAATTATTACATTTTAAATTTGTTATGTTTGAATGATTTTTTATTGCTTTGAT
>Ga0157364_1009370_pt1 | contig 10133 bp, 10 predicted proteins | sample AttsexASBM2_FD_111476 | JGI IMG/M metagenome (GOLD analysis project Ga0157364, IMG submission 111476) | Fungus gardens microbial communities from leaf cutter ant in Ribeirão Preto, State of São Paulo, Brazil - Atta sexdens ASBM2 | ecosystem: Host-associated > Fungi > Mycelium > Unclassified ... | reverse complement strand
TGCAACTAAATTCCGTTAGATGGCGCACAATCTCGAGTTGAATTTGCGGTTATGTTATGTTCCCAGCATGACATAATTGGACATAACCTATCGCGATTTAAATACCGCGGCTGGCTCATAAAATTGTATAATGCTATTATTTATCGTGACGTTACCAAGATTCTCTGCGATTTGACATGAGTTCCCAACAAATATTTCAGCTTTCTCATAGACTCAGAACAGTCTTTAGGCCACTGACATCCAAATTTAATGAGATTGGCATTAAAATTAGGAATTATGAAATGCCTGAGAAAATTAAGGGCACATTTCTCGAACGTTGGGGTAAATAATATTACAAAATATATGGTTGAATTATCACATTCTAGTTATTTAAGTAATGTGCAAATAGTTTTATTATTTTACAGCGAAATATTGGCATGGTTTGTATATAGATTACAAGGACGTCGCATTAGATGTAGTCAAAGATTGCACAGAACGTCCTGTACATGCTACAATATATATTACACGTGCGTATTGTTTTTTGAGTGTGCTGCAGATTATGTCACTTTCAAAGATGTGATATTTATAATGTGTAATAATTACAATATATCTGTATGAGAATAATTTATATTATTTCAGTTCTAGGAAGCTGTTTTTATTCTAATCAATACAATCCAGATGAAACTATATTTAGGGAACAATTGATACAAAACAGTATAAAGTTAATACAAGTAGGAGAACCCATACGCAATCCTGTCTCTGTACAGCACGTAAAATGGTTGGAGCAGTGCTATAATGAAGGATTAATCAGAAGGCTAAATCTAGGAATTTTGTCTCTGATTTGGTTGGATAATTATGACAAAAATTGTTCCTCATACAAGGCTGTCTGTCCTTACTTAAGACCACGATATGTAACTTTCTATGAAAGAATAGTGGATGTAGGCTTTCTAGGAAAGTGGTGGGTATTAGATAGAAAGATGAAAGATTATGATGTAAACGAGGCTGAATTCTGTGTTGCAGAAACTGTAAACAATACAAATACTATTTCAGCAACATGTTAAATTTTGATAGGAAGCAATTGTATTATTTATGTAAAAAAATATATACATTTTTTAAGTTTTGAAAAACGAGTATATATTATATATATTTGTAAATTAACAACTAGGATACAAAAGATTTTAATATAAAATCTAGTAAGTAAACTATATTTGTGAATACAGGCACAATTGTTAGAATTGAATAAATTGAGAGATCATAACAAATCATCTCTCTTCTGTTCAGAATATTGATTAAATTCTATTGATTAAATTCAATAGAAAAATATTTATCCAAAATATATTAATTCAATGACTTAGAATAGATCGATAATGTCTGCGAAAACAAGTTAAATGCACCAGCATTTTACTATAATTCTTTTCTAAGAGAAATCTAGTTGTACTCACAAAATCCTTTTTCAGGATTTATATCGCAATAATCTTCTTTATAGTTTTCTTCTTCAATAGTCTTCTTTATAGTTCTTCTTTAATTTCCTAAATATATAGACATTCTATCGAATTGTTTTACAAAAATATATGATACCTACGTTTATTAATATTACTAGATAGATGATTTATCATTATACAATTTTCAAACAGTCTTCATTCACGAGACAGCAGTTAATCATCTAAAATGTAATCAGTTTTATTTTAATATTAATTGCTATGAATAGTATTAATATAAAACGTATTGTACCGTTGATACATTACCAATTTTTGCGTAAACTATTGCTGTACGGCGCGGAATGTAGATCATCATTTTGTTTTGATATGCAGAAAATGATTCTGGTTGCGTAAAATGTTGCACATTCGTATCTACGCGACATTCTCCTCCAAATTGTTCATCATCACTACACAAAACGATCTTGTATGTTCCTGGATTTTTTACACCGACCGGATAATCGGCGAACGACTTGATTGGATGAAAGTTAAAGACGAATGTGAGATCACTTCGGTCAAAGACGATCACTTTATCATCTTCGTGCTTCCAGCTCACATAGCCCTATAAATTCAAATATCACTCTTGATTCTTTAAATTTTATTAATCCTTTATTGTCAAAAAAAATCACTCAGATAATGACAGATCAAAAACACAAAAACTTATAAAGCTACTTACAGGATGGGCATGTAACCATCCATACTTCTCTTCGAGCATATTCACAGCGCGATCCCAATTATTCATGTATTTATACTTCAGTAATTCGTCATCCACTAAATTCCACTGACGTCTGGCATAATGGTAGCTGTCTGCATTTCCGATTCTCGGAAAATCTAGCCATTCGGGATGACCAAACTCATTACCTGTAAAATATACATCAAAGTATCTCTGATTGCTACATTTTTATTCAATCATAATTTGAATGAATTTTGATGCGTATCTCGAGATACAATTGTTCACATATAGTAAGAGATTAATCTAAAATTATTAATTTGTTGATTATTCACCTATGAAGTTTAGATAAGCTTCGCCGCCCAAAGCATGCGTAATCAGTGTGATTAGATTGTGAAGAGCAATGCCACGAGAAATTATTTCACTGTGTGGACTCAAAGTACTCATGTGCGTATACATTTCCTTATCCATGAGCCAAAATGCAATCGTTTTATCACCAACGAGAGCCTGATCGTGAGACTCGGAATAAGCGACCGCTTTCTCCATCCATCTTCGATTGGAGAGTGTCCAACAAATCTCCCCAATCTTCCAATCATCGTCTTTGACCTCTTTTAATAATTTAATCCATTTGTCAGGAATAGCCATGGCTAATCGGTAGTCAAATCCCATACCACCTTCAGCGACAGGCCTTTTTGCGAAATATTTATAAAATTATTTATGTAATTAATTTTCATCTGCTTTGATTTACGAAAGTTATAAGTCTTGTACCTGCAAACACCTGGCATTCCACTAACATCTTCAGCAATTGTAACGATTTCGGGATATATTTCATGCAACATATGGTTAGCGAGCATTAAATACACTATGCCCTCCACATCAACATTCAAACCATAATATTCATCATAATGACCACTGAAACCTTGTCCCAAGCCTCTTGAATGATACAACATTGATGTGACACCGTCAAACCTGTCAAATTATTGCAATTTCAATAAAATATTTGTTATATTATGTATGAAAGTCATATACTTTTGTAATTAGATCTGTTTTTATAAAAAAATTAAGTACCTGAATCCATCAAAACCATATTCCTCGATGTACCAACGCAAATTGGATAATAGGAATCGAAGTACCTCGTATTCCGCGTAATTGAACAACCTGCTGTCCCACAGCGAGTGTTCGCCGCGAGAACCGCTATGAAAGAAACATGCGTCTGTACCATCAAACATATTCAGTCCGTCCAAAGTATTCTTGGAAGCATGCGAATGTACTACATCCAGCAAAACATAGAGACCATGTTGATGTGCTACATCCACTAACTCTTTTAACTCTTCTGGATTTCCATAGCGAGACGAAACCGCATAGAAGGAAGTCACCTTTGATTTTAATAAAAGACATAGAGCTAACACTTGTATACATAATTATATAATTAATTTTACAATTGTGTATATAAATAACACAACCTGATATCCAAAACTAGCATAATAAGCGTGCTCCATGATCGCCATTACTTGTATCGTGTTGTATCCTTGCTTTACAATCCGTGGTATCACATCCCTAGCAAATTCCAAGTAGGTGCCAACGCGACATTCCTGGGTACCAATTCCAATATGACATTCATAAATTCTAAGACTCTCTGGTTTCTTTGGTTTGGGATGTTTGAACTTGTATGTCTGGAAAGGAAGCACTATAAATCTCTTTGTCACATGCCAGAAGTACTTCTAGTGATAATTATCCAATACATTTTCTGGATGCCATATACGTTGTTTGTAAGTAGTCCCTTCAGATTTATCCGGTTTCTGTGTTACATAAGTTGCCCAGGGACTCAATCTTTCAAGAAGCTCATTATTATGACTTTTGATAATGAGCTTTACTTCAGAGTTGTGCTTCAAAGGACAACTGCCATCTGCATTCGGAGGCAAATGCAATTCCCACTTGCCATATTCTAATTTTTTATATGGTGTAGCAGTTTTTTGCCAATTATCTATACAACAAAATAGTTATACTAATTAAAGATAATCCTAATTGAATATTAAATATATTAATATAATCATAAGAAAATAATATGCATACTAAACTCTCCAGTTAGAAATACTTCCTGCGCACCAGGTGCCCATTCCTTTGCAACAACACTATTGTCATCTTGGACATGAATACCAAAGCTCTCATATGCAGTAGTAAATTGCCTGAGATCCCCATCTCCCTCTTCTATTTTTTCAACATAATCCTTAAACAGGGCATACCTGGAAAGGTAATGTAACATTAGTAGAATATTTTTAACGAATTAGGAGGGACGTCGCAAACCAGGCATAACCTTTATATACAAAATTATTACAAATAAAAGTACCTTCGTCGAATGTCAATCTCGTACTGCTTCAGATATGGATCTCTCTCGAGGAGGGTTTTTATCTCTGGTACCTCAACTTGTGAGGGATCCATGCTGGACCATTTGCCACCCATATTTTTATCAGGATATCTTACGCACAATTAACAAAAGCGTGATTGCGGCATGGACCGGCTGAAATTTGAATGTCAGATCAATGTCACGATCCCCTCTCCGTTCGACGTCAGTCGGTCAGTGGAATGTAAGTGTACTGTACTTACTACTGTATCTTCGAAGATGTGGAACGGAACTTAGATTGCATAAGCGGCCGGATATAACAGGAAGAAAAAAAAAGAAGCTACGTGGCTACCGACTTATATAATCACGAACACGCATTAACACGCACATCGCGTAATATCGTGAGAATGATAAGTTTGACGGCTTCTAATCTGCACGGAACTCCTCCAAGCTTTGACATCATCATGTGTCGCCATGTTTATTCTCGGAATGTTTACTATTTTTAATTTACTCAGCACTCAATAGGCGAAGCATGGCGGCTCTGGCGGAACTTCAGGTTTAGGGTCGGCCAGAGTTGGCTGAACCGAACTAGTGACACAATCACGCGTGCAATTTGTAATTGCAAATGAACTTGGAAATAAAAGTTGCAGCATCAAAGATCGTAAGCGATATCTTATCTCGTGGGGTTTTATCTCATCGCATGCTGAGGAAAATTTTGTTTCATCTTTTTTGAAAAAAAAAAAAGTATAAAAAATTAGACGATTGAAGTCTTGATATGGTGATGAAATATCATCATAGATCTGTTCTTCATAACTGCATGTTCTGTGTATTTAAAAAAATGATATACGCATATATATAAAGAAAAAAGGAGAAAAAAATAGAAAAATAATGGCATAAGTGCCATCTACAAGAACCTTATATCGAATCAATTAAACGCACTTATAATTATAAAATATTTTATTTAACAGCACAATAAAATGATGTAGCGATTTAACTTTCTCGTTTCTATATTTATTAAAATATTAAATTATTAAATGATATTGAATGCGTCATCTTCTTTACATCAATTTGTGTACGACGATTTAATATTACAAATATAATATTATAGAAGCTCTCTAGTTTAATGTGCAGCAGTACTTGAGTGCGTCCAATTGCATTCACTAAGCGAAAAAGTTCTGGTTGTTTGTCAAATGATAGACATTTTAAACAAGTATTATGTTATGGAGTGTCTAACACTATTTTTTTTATATGCATTGGAAGGGAGACAAAAAACAAAGAAATAAAAACAAGGGCATCCGAGAATTAGTAAAGAAATTTTATTGGAGATACACGAAGACGAGTACGAATCCAGTATTACGTAAGAATAATACTAATAATTCGTGAATACTCGTACGTAAGTACATAACGTACAATTTACGTAAATTTATTCATTGATATATATTTATACAAATGCAAAAACTGCCCTTTTTAATAGCTCAAGCGATATATAGACATCGTGGAATACATTAATTGTGATGCGCTCAAGCTAAATTCGTCGCAATTTGTGAATTATGATTTATGCGCTAACCCAATTTAATTCCGCATCAAGAGATAGAATAAGAGAGAATCATATGTAATTAGTAGATTTATTTTTAATTGAATTGCTTTTATATTTATGAATCACTAAGTAATGCTCACAAAGTATAAGAAAATAAATAAATACAGTTTTCAAAATATTTACGCGATTAGACTCTGAAAGACCCAACGGTGGTCAGAATGTCTTGACGGCTTTGGTCCATTTTTATCTTAACTAAGCATTAAGAATTGTTCAAGAAATGTTCAAAAAGAAATATATATACTTATGATTAATTCTTAAATAAGGTGGAGTTAGAATTAGGAGAACGAATTGTTGATATTTCAAGATTTATCCTCTCTTGTTTTTTTTCTTTCGTTGTCTTTGTATATGTATATAATGCATTCTTATACATAAATGCAAATATATTTAAAATTTGAGAGGATCACAAGCAAATATTTGACAAAGCATTGAACTGTTTTAAGAGAAACACTTATGAAAGGGAAATAGGAGGAAAGTATACATTTTAAATTTCATGAGAGATTAAATAGATATGTTAACGTTAGCTTGGATTACAAGATTAAAATCGTATTCAAGATTTCATTTTACTTGTAGGAAGAAAGATTAGCCCTGACTAAACATCCGGATGAATTTTTTTACCTTGGAATCAATCTTTAACATAGACCTATGTGGCATGCGTCTTGTTAGTGGGCTTTTGGTTTCGAATTTGATTTGTTAGTGTAATTTATGGTACTGTTTATGGGAGTATTATTGACCGAAGTGTCAGATACTTCGTCGCTGCTATTACTGCGAATATCACCTTCCATCTGTAATAGTTTTTCCAGAAGAAAAGATTAGCATATAGATGTGTGTTCATTAATATCAAAAAAATGTCCCAATGAACGTGCACGCGATAATTTATATAAATCAGCAGCACATACCTGACCAGCATTGAAAGCACGGTATGCGATCTGAATGATTAAATAAGTCCAAATTGCGTGGAGAAACAGTAGTAAAACTAATAAAGAATTAAAGATATAATACGCGAAGAACATCGGTACTATCTTAGGCGCCTCTATAGATGTACTGTAACATACAATAGATTGGCATTAGTATCAAATAATCTGCGCATTTAATCGCTCAAAATTTAAATATATTAATACGTACTTATAAATTATCCAAAAGGGGTACACACCCATACGCGTTACAACCCAGAGAATTGTAAACGCAGCAAATATACAGTCACAAAGTCTTTGATAATTTGCATATTTGGTCATTTTTGCCGCCTGCGAATTAAAAATAATTAAAAATATAAATTGAAATATAGAATATAATTTTTCTCTTTCGAGCATTCTTACCTCCAAGAGTATATCCGCAGAATCATGCACAAGCAAGACCAAACTACCGATTCTCGTTAGATTTCCAACCCACGAAAAACACATAAGTGCAATTGTAGCTATGTGATGAATAAACATCTGCCAAAAATCTTTCCTTTTTACATCAAAGAATTGAGAAAAGCTTAATGCCCAGTAAAATGACATTGATATCATATAATACCACCACACATCATCGGTAACGGGATGATAGGGATAATTGTAAAAACAATACTTTATGTCCCAAAGCCACAGTTTATCCCACAGGACAACAAGGCCGTAGAAGAATGAATACGTATAATAAAAACATCTCCAACTGAAAAGAAATCATACATGTGTATGATGATTTGTCAATGTAATATTTATGCACGATACGAAATAGTGAATTAAGACGATGACTAACCAACTTTCGCAGAACTTTGTAAGAGTAGACGGCTTGTCCTGAGAACGGCGCAACCGAAGCCACCTCTCTACTTGCCTTTCAGACCAATCTAATTGTTTAGCCAATGCCAAAATCTTAAAACATACAGTTATATGTTACAAAGTGTTCATGTAACAAACAGTAGATGTGCATGAAAACTAATATAAAATATAAAATATATATATCAATTAACACTATTTATATTATTTTTAACATTCCTGATATTTCTTAATATATTGAATGCCACATTAATATTACATGACTTGCCCAAGGCATCAACATGAATCTGCTATCATGCGATACATATTGTATTAAAATTTAGAAATATTTACATTTATTTATAATTATTATGTGTTTCTAATAATAGATATTAATCTTGACATCGCCGGTCAGCGGTGATCCCCAACGGTGGCATTCAACGTGTTAATATATGAATAAAAAAATTTTCTTTGGTCATATGAATCATTAATTATATATATTAGTTATATATATTTAGTATTAAATTTTTTTACATTAGTCACTCACCTGTTTATACTTGGTTTTTTTACTAAGATACGCTTTTTCTAATATCTCATTAGATACTGCCTTTTTGCTCCTAGTATTTTTTATAGAAAGCGATTTTCCAAAGGGAGCAAACCAATACCTATTTAAACATTGAAATTATACATTCATTACTTTAAAGGTTTACATAAATCTTTTATCATGTATTAGATATTACATTTTGCAATTTCATTGATGTAAGTTTTTCAATAGTAATGTACATGAATCTAATTTTTTCGAAAATAAAAGTAAGGAAAAAGGCTTATTCGAAATCTGAGCTAGATTTTACAATTAGTTTAATAATATTTTAGTCTGATTTATATATCCAGTTATATATTCATTTACATATCCAGTTCTGTAATTGTGCGCCAATGTAATTGTTTAATTCTCGTATCTTCAATAAATGTTTTCTTAATAAGTAATCATAATAGATATCACGATAAATGTCACCATGTTATTAAACATCCGTAACAGAATATAGGAAATTCAGAATTTCATTGAAATCCCATTGAAGTAATATTTTTTTGCATTTTAAGATGCTTATTAACATCGATATCATTAAATTAGTTATCAATTCAATTTGTGATATTATCTTATCCTAATTTCAGTTTAGAATTTCAAGAGCGAAAATAAAATCGGCACGCCGTTTACGAAACTGAATGTAGACACTGAAAAAAATGATGTTGCATCAATAGCATTATCTTAATTAAAAATAATTTTGTTAATTGAATAACAATATTAATAAAATAAATACTGACACTTTTGTTTTAATAATTAAATTTTTATTTGTTTCATTAACGCTATTGTTATATAAATCAACAAGATTATTTTCAATTTAAATAATGTTGTTAAAACAAGATTTTTCTCAATGTAATAATTTCTTAATGTTTAATATTATATGGTGATTCAAAAATTCACAAATTCGGAGTACAGGACATGATATTTTATGTTAAACAATTTTTTCCTTTAGCAAAATTGCGTCCGATAAATAGTTTTTGAAGAAGAGCAGGTTGAAGTTGACAAATAAGCGCAAAAATTATTTATCGGATGCAATTTTGCTAAAGGAAAGAATTGTTTTAACATAAAATATCATGTCCTGTACTCCGAATTCGTGAATTTCGGATCACTCAATATATTTATAAATATATTAATATATATATTATATATAATATATTAATAAATATATTATATATATCAATATATTAATAATTATATTAACATATGTATACACATACATACAATGAGAGCAAAAAATATTCGTACAAAGAAATTTTTTATAAAAAAATCTTATTTGTAGAAAATAAACATTAGCAATTTTATACAATGAATACATTCGGTTCTTACATTAACAAACGAGCTTCGCATATATTTTTAATTTTAAAAACTAAATTTCTCGACTGTACAAAAACTGTACTTTTTGAGCAATATAATTTTTAATCCAAACAATATAATTTTTAATTTTCGCTTATTTTTCAGACGATATATTTTCTATAATTAATACACATCTTTTTGGTATATAATTTTAAGAAACATACAATCTTTTATTCTTTTTGAATAAATTATTAATTACACAGCAAGAAATAATCGTCAATTAAACATCGTATCAATGTTGAGTCAACATCAATTCGATGACTCATTTCTTGTTCGATAATATTTACTTTTTAAAAATAAAGTTCTTTTAAAAAATATTTTCTTTGTATGAATACATTTTGCTCTCACTATATATATATATATATATATATATATATATATATATATATATATATATATACACACATATTT
>Ga0157364_1009369_pt1 | contig 10133 bp, 9 predicted proteins | sample AttsexASBM2_FD_111476 | JGI IMG/M metagenome (GOLD analysis project Ga0157364, IMG submission 111476) | Fungus gardens microbial communities from leaf cutter ant in Ribeirão Preto, State of São Paulo, Brazil - Atta sexdens ASBM2 | ecosystem: Host-associated > Fungi > Mycelium > Unclassified ... | reverse complement strand
GGTGGTGGTGTATGGAGGGTTGTGGTGGTGGGTGGGGGGGTTGGTGGTGGGGGGGGTGGTAGTGGGGGTGGTGGTGGTGGTGATGGTGGTGGTGGCAGAGGGGTAGGTGGGGGTGGCCGGCAGTGTGGCGACATACTACTCACCGTGGACGGTGGCAGCAAGATGTCTGCGAGGTGTCTCTTCTTCCTCGACGGTGGCAAGAGAGAGGAAAACCCGATGTCACATACGCCGCTTCATCGGGCCACTGTGCTGCCGCTTAATACCACTCCGCGCGGTGCTCTTCGCCCGCCTTCTTCACCTTCTACCACTAAAAATAAACTCGCTCGCTGTTCCGTGCGCTCCTCTGGCTATCTCCGCGCGCGCGCTCGTGACACTCTCCCCTCCCCACCCTTCATTCACGCACACTCGCTCTCTCCCTCTCTCTCTTTCTCCCTCTCTCGCTCTCTTTCTCTCCCTCTTTCTCTCCCTCTTTCTTTTTGTCTTGCTTTCTCTCCCTCTTTCTTTCTCTCTTGCTTTCTCTCTTGCTTTCTCGTCTCTCGCTCTTTCTCTCGTTCTCGCTCGCCCCTCACGTCTTGTAAACGCGATCGACACATTAATCCGCACTTTCAGGCCGCTCTCTCGGACATTCTCGCGCACCTCTCGCGCTCTCCACGACCGACCAACCGCTCGATTCTCTAGAATCAAGGAGGTGGCACTGTGTCGCCACTCGCCGCCGCTTGTCGCCGCTGCTACCACCATCGCCTCCACCACCACCACCGCCACCTCCATCGCGCTGGATGGCGATGGTGAGGACTGAGGACGGCGATTCGATTGTACGCGGAGCGACAAGCTGGGGAGAGATGTCGACCTGTCACGGCCGGGGTCGCGAACAGAGAATACAGAAATTCCTCCGTGGGAGCGGCGGAAGTGATGAGAAGGGGAAGCGAGAATGAGAGCACGAACGAAAGAGAAAATCGAAGCAATTCAAGGATGGAGAACCAGAAAAAGAAAGAGAAGAGGAGAGAACGAGCGAATGCACAGGAATGCGAGGTGAAGACAATTCAGGAAGCCGTGAGAAAACATGCACTCTCGATGATTAATCCGTTTTGTATTTCCGCGCGCCGCAGAGATGACAGACAGACAGACAGACCGACGCACGCACGCACGCACGCACGTTCTTACCCCCGGGAGAGGGGTGCCACTGCCGTCGTACGGCGTACCGAGAGCGCGGGACTGTCGCGCTCGCGGCGCTCTTCAATTCCTCGTGGTCTCGTCGGATCTTCCTCCCACCTTACTAGTGGTATCGACTGCGCCGGCGGCAGCGGCGGCGACAACGGCGACGACGCGACGACGGCGGTGATGGTTCTCGACGGTGGTGGCGGCGGCGGCGGCGACGGCGGCAGCGGCGGCAACGATGACGACGACGGTGCGGGGCGGCCTTTTTTCCTTGATGCCTCTTTTCATATAGGCAAGGCCGCAGCACCGATTACCGCTACCTAGTAGCTCACGTTGATGGTAGCGCGCGTTACCGCTGGTAGCGACCGGCGAACCGCGACGACGGCATCCGCGCATCGACGACGACGATGATGACGGCGAACGGGGAGACGAGGAGAGACGAGGACACGATTATACCGCGACGACGACAACGATTATACTCCGGTTAGCTCGCTTCCCGCTGCTACCGCTGGCCTGCCTGCTGCTCTGCCGCCGATTCTGCGCGCGCACCTTCGGCATACACGTACGTGTACAACAGGCCGCTCTGCCGTCCGTCCGTCTCTCTCTCTCTCTCTCTCTCCGCTGTTTCGCGTGTGTCACGCGCGAGCTGCTTGCGTGTGTACGCGCCGTCGCGTGTCCAAAGGCGGACGACGAGGAGCGCGAGTGTGAGAGAAAGAAAGAGAGGGAGAGACCGGCAAGGAAGAATAGAACGAGACAAGGAAAAAATCAGGAAAAAGAAGGAAAGAAAAGGAAGGAGAAAAAATGCGGATAGAAAAATGTTTAAGCTGAGAAAGAATTCGGAGAGCCTTTCAGTCTTGGTCTCTCCAAGATAGGGTGCGAATTTGGTGCACGCTGTCAACGATACCACGGTCGCCGTTAGACTATCGTGTCTAAATCAGGGAGAGTCGTGCACACAAATACATAAGCACAGTGCCGCGTTAAATTGTTTTGCGCCCATAGACTAAAATATTTCGAGTGCCTTTTTATAAAACAGTCACCCCTGGAATATACAAATATATCTCAAGTTCGATTTTGAGATGTAAATATTTTTTCAATATTTAACAAAATTTTTTTAATACATTTTAATTTTTACGTACAAAGGTGTTTTCTGTTTTTTAATTTTTTTAGATATTTTTCAATACACTTTAAGCTTCGTGGATATGAAATTCTTTTCAATGTTGCCTAACTTTTTAAATATTTTTTAACGTTTAACTGAAAAAAAGTTTTTTCTATTTGACACCTCTAAACATTAGTCAGCCCATGTCTCAATACGGCACTGCACTTACATACACGGGAAATATATCGTGCATCTCTCCCCGCGGTTTGCGCGCGCTCGTTCTCTCCCCCTTCCATTCCCAACTGCTCTCAACCTTGTGACCCACTACCCCCGTCGTCGCGCCCACCACCCTGGAACCAGTTTCAAGAACGCGGTTTCGCGGTTTCTCCGTCCAACACCTGAATCCGGTTAACGGCTCGACAACAATGAATCCCGGCGCTTCGTCGAAATAACTGTACTTCATTCAGTCACGATACCATACTTCGACTTCATTCAGCGACGTGGAGCTTCAAACTAACTTTGAGATCGTCGATCACGGTTCATTGCAATGTCGCACTTTGCATCGTTGGTTTCATTTCAACACATACATATTATTTATTGTTTCTTACTTAACATGATTCATTTGATTTGAAAATTTTCATCAGTTAATAATAGTTCTTTTGCGAGATAATTACCTTTAATTTGAAACTTTCGAACTCGTTTCATTTTTCTTTCTCTTTCTCTTTCTCTCAATCTATTCGTACAGTACATTTTACTTAATAATGGACTCGCTTGCGTTATCCTAAATTAGTGAATACTGAAACCTGTTATGTAAACTTAACAAAATTAAATGCAAAAACATATAAATATTTTAAAGAATTAAATACTTAATTATAATGATACCATCACGTTATCTAATGATATTTTTCAATCTAGTTTAAACCAATCTTGATTGAATTAATTATGTTACATGCTCTATGAATAGTAGTAATGGCTCTAGAAATAATTAAAAACATTTCATATTGAGAATAATTTGACATTATAAATTTAACTAAGTGTAGGACGTTTAGAGGATATAGGACATAAAGATGTTCTTGAATATTTAGGACGTTCTTTGAACATCTATGTTGTATATGTTGTAAATATATCTATCTCAAGCTTGTCTTAAGCTATTTATTTATCTTTTTCGAAAATAACAAGCCAATTAAGTCTCATCAACTCCGATTAATTTGATTAGTCGATTAAATTTCAGTATTGCCAATTGTAAAACTGAAAACATAATTTTTTGGCACTTGAAGACTTTGGCTCTAAGAATGATTTAATAATAATTGTTATTGCCATATACATATGATATCGAAGTATGTAAAATTAATTCATTTAATTATTTGAATTATATCAATGTCGCATATTATTTTTCACAACTATTAGAATATTATGTTTTCAGTTTTGCAGTTGGCAATGCTGAAATATAATCGGCCAATTAATTAAATTAATCGGAGTTGGTGAGATTCATCAAGATATATTTTATATATATTGAATCAAAAACCTTCCTTCTTGCTTTCACCATATATCAAATATATTTCATTTTAAATGCAGAGAATATATTTATAAATATAATACATATAAATTAGGATATGTATTCCAATTAGAATTATTCTATTTTCTCTAGAAAATAGATATATATATATATATATATATATATATATATATATATATATAATATAATTGTATGGAATAATTGAAAAATATTGAAAAAAAAAAACACATACAGAATAAAATTATAATACGAAAAATAAATAAAAAAAAAATATATATATATATATATATATATATATATATATATATATATAATGGAATTGTAGGGAATAATTGAACAATTCCGACTAGGAAATCCACATTCCGAATAATTTCATAATACGTAACATAAATACGTAAGTTACATAATATGCATACTTAGTTGAAAAAAAAAGACCTTGTGTCGTAACGAGAACTTAATATAATTACTTACTGCGTCGTTTTTTATGGTAGCGTTTAGAGTTCAAGAAAACGTTACGTTGATAATTGAACGCCGTGTTAGAAGAGCGTGTGCATTTCGATAAGAGGTAAATATCGGACTGAAATACGTACTCACAAATTCAAATTTCAAAAGTCGGCCACCGAACGCCGCGAACGCCGCGATAGGCTGGCCCGCCATTACGCGAATGCGATTCGACGGCGGGAGGAGGGAAGGGATAACGCGATCAGTCGCGTGTTGTGATTGGCTCGCGCGTAACTTTACGTCCACGTCACTTCTGTAATTCTGTGAGCAATCGGTGGATCGGATTTGGGAACGTGTTCGCTCGACTACCTGCTCTCGCGATCTATGTCCAAATATTCTAAATAGCCTGTAGTGAATGTTGTTGTTGTGAGGTTAGGGAAAGTGTTCTAGTTCCTGGATTAAGATAATTGGATGTGTATGAATTCTGAAAAGCAAAGAGCCTGCGCGCGATTGAACAAGGAACCCCTTGTTCAATTATCTGTCTCGACTGTCACTTTTTATGTTGTCTTTTTTTCTCTCGATCAATGGACTAGACATTAGAGTGTCTGATATCCCGCCAAAGCGACAAAACTCTAGCTGCATAATGTTTACTTGTTCTTCAGTGAAACACTTGTGTTAGGTTTGTTTTCTCGTTAATTAAATTAATGTACATTTTGGAAATAAATATATATAGTTGATATTTAACGAAAACGGATAAAAATTGCAATTGCAATGATAAAAAAAACAGACTTTGCAGATAGTGTTCTGTTTCTTTTGTTAATGGACTTCGATCGTCTTATCAGTTTCCAGATAACGTTGTCGAAGGTGTGAGAGTGGCGCTTCTTTAAACAGATTGATAGATTTATGACTCCTATGTGGATAGCCGTGACGTTTATGAAACGGTAAAAATGGTCACCGTGCAAGACATCGGTTTACAACTTACGAAGCCAGTGAGAGAGCTGGCACAATGGAATTTTCCCTTCGCTCAGGTATGCTAATAAAATCTTATAGTGTGATAGTAATGCGATATGTATTGAAATAACCTCTCTCTTATTGTTGCAGACTTTGGAACAATATTGCTCTTTGTTCAATACAACGTGTAATAAAAGTTTCGGCGATGCCGGACTTGTTTTACAAAATTCAACGGCTGTCTATGTGCATAGACTTGATTCTCTCTGGACTAAAGTCGAGTATTGTAGAGATGTGTTATCAACTCAAGAGTAAGTGATTTATCTTAATGTTAACCCCAATTAATAATTAACTTAATTGGTGTCTGAGAATTCAGGATGGACATTTTTTTCAATTACGTTTTGAAAAATTGTTTATGACAAATATTTTTCTGCTAGTTTACTCTTTAGGCTACATAATATTTATTAGATTTTGATCTTTAAATTAAACAACAATTTTATTAACTTCAGACAAAGGTTTAAAGTATTATTGGATTGTCCGGAAAGTTCGTGCCGACTAACCTATAATTTAATAAATGTATACTAAAATTTAAATTTTCTGTGTTTCAATTTTCCTTCAGCATCGGCACGAACTTTCCGGACGACCCAATAATTCAAAGTATATTTCTGGTAAAAATTTTTCTCAGAATTTTTATACAAATCAGAACACATTACAGAAATACTGAGAAAGTCTACATATTTTCTTAGAATTTTTGATATATGTGAATTGTAAAATGTTTTAAGATTTCTAAAATTTTTTATTTTGATTTTTGAAAAAAAAAATTTTTTTTTAAATACTTTAAATATTTTCAGATTTTATAAGATTTCACAAAAAATTAAAGAATGAGAAATCTTAAAAATCTTAGAATATTTTAGGATTCATAAATAAAGAATTCTAAAAAAGATAATGGTATTTATTTTAAAATTTTCTTAGCATTTATGGGTGCACTATCCTGATAAGAATTTTTCATATAATTTTTCAGAATTATCGAATTAATAACTTTATATACTATTTACATAAATTTTCTTTGTGCTTATAAAGTGTTCCAATTTATATAAAAGGTCCAAATAATTTTTTAAAAAGCTATAAAGTTATTAATTCAGTAATTCTGAAAAATTTTTACCAAGTTCACCCATAAATATCAGCTAAGAAAATTTTAAAATAAATGATACTAATTAGGATTTAAAGAATTGTAACAGGAAACGAAAGAATTTTCTAGTTCGCTAATTAATTAAAAATTACAAGCTTATAGTAATATGTATAAAACTGTTTTTCAGGCAAGAAGAGGCGCTAAAGAATCCTACTAAAAAGAGAGATAGAAAAATGACTGATGTATGTTTTCACAAGTTCAAAACTGTCAACTTTGCAGAAGATGTAGACAAACATATCGATATTAAAAAGAATCATGTAGCACATGAGTCGGTTAAATCTAAAAGCCGTCGATTTACTCAATTAGAGAAGAGTATTGCACACGTATCTATTGACATTTATGATGTAAACGGGGAGGTTATCGGCAAAAAATATGATTTCCGGTGAGTATTTCTCTTTTTCATTCATTTCAATTTTCTATTGTACTTAGATAAATTAATTATGTCTAATATTTCATAGGTGCAATCAGAATTTAAGTATGGATGATACATTGGTTGATGAATTTGCGCCTCAAGGTATGTGGTTGGTTATACAAATAGATTTTTAATAATAAATGGAAAATAGATCAATAAATATAAATAAATATAAAAATAAATGCGATTTATTTCTTTAGAATTACCCGTGTTTCAGATTTTTATTGTGGCGATGTCTCTATTAAAGAAAAATCTTTGTCGAATTCGTACAGACTTTCGTGCGATACTTCGGCATTGGATTCTACTATATATAACAATAATAATGAAAATGTTAACACGTTCTCCGAGTTCGAAAGAGACAATAATTCGCCAGAAGAAGAGATCTCTAATTTGACCATGTCTTTGGAGTTGAGCCAACAAAATCTCTCTATATCTAGAAATACTGACAACATGTTTGTCAAAACGCCAACGAATATTTCAAGCGATAATTGCCACGACGTAACTCTCATGAATACACTGAGTCAGACATTTGCAAATACACCATCCCATTCAAATTCACCGATATTAACTAATATTGATAATACTATTTTATCGAATAATTTGGAAAAGCAATGCTTGAACACTAATATCAACGAAAGTATGCACTGTATAGATGTTGGCAGTGTATTAGATAGCCCACCTGAGTCGGTGAATTCGAAAGAAAGAAGGTATATTTTTGTTATTTTTAATGCTATTTAACCCTTTCATTATTACAGGTAACTGTAATCGCTCGACGCATAAGCGCTTACATTTTAATATAACATACATCTTATTGGCAATTTCGACATTTGAGAAGACTTATTTACTTTATTACTCAATGTTCTTTTCTTATCACTAAGATCATATAGAAGAGAATAATATATTATATAGGTAGTTAAATATGATTTTTAGGCATAATCATTTTTGAACGAGCGCGCATAATTCGTATAGCCATATCATGTAATATGTTTCACGTAACGAAAGAATTAATATAATAAATCTATTGGAATTTTGAAATTCCTGGTATTTTAGAATTTCATCGATAGATGATTCAGCGATATTAAACGATACAAATGGAGATCTAACGCAATCAAACTTATGTATTGATTTTATAAAAAAGATTCCTCTGAATGAAAGTAAAAAAATTAAAATACGGCAATCTTCCACTTTAAAGTCTACTCCAAAATTGGTATGTTATATTACAATTTTACTGATAATTAGCGATGTTCTTTATAATAATATCCTGATGATATTCTATTACTTGCAGTTGAAACAAAATCATGCATCATGTAAAAGACGACGAAGTATAATGAAAAAAAATCTCCTGCATATTTTGGAAAATTCGTTTTCTTTAAAACAAAAAGGTAAATCCGTTATATTCTGTTAATTGAAATCGTTCAATACAAATTTATTAATCCATACTAAATTATTCGTCTTTCAGATAAGTCAAGTATGTTTAACAAAAACTTGCGTTCTTGTGTGAAGTGCATACGAGAGGATGATCCCTTGCGATACGAAGAAGTGATGAACGCAGAATCGGATCTTTTAGGATTTCGATTACATACTGATACCGAATCGGACATATATATCAATGGCGTAACGACGAATGTCGACGGTAACATAACACCTTCGACCGATAAGGAGATTTCAGAATTTCACAGTCCTATGGACATGTCACCGAATTCACCACACGAAACTTTCTGTGATGTTTGGTTTCGTTCAGATTCACATTTTTTATCAGTAAGTCATTTTAACCGACGGTCAATAAATAAGAACGGAAATATACTGGTTGTAGATTGCTAATAGAATGAATTTCAGGAAACTGTCGACCAGTGGCACGAGATGATACAGCCCAAATTATGCGACGCCGAACAAAGATCGACATTTTGTATTCGCGATTATACGTCACGGATTATGGACACTCTGAAGATGAGTGACCAACAAAGAATCAATTTCGATGATGTTATTCAAAAGGAGAGCTCTTATGAGGTGGCCAGATATTTTTTAGCTTCGTTGGATTTGGTGAGAAAGATTATTAGAAGACAAGAAAAATCAGAATTAATCCATCAATTTTTAACGAATCTTATTTTATTGTCAACAGGCTGCGAAGCAAAATATAGACATAAAAATGAAAGAGGATCCCGAGCATAATATAGAAATCGTTCTACATACAGAAGATAAATATTGTTCTAACAGTCAAGCGGATTCGCACGATTAACGAGCAAATTCTTAGTTTTAATAACTGTATAAATGTGTATAATATGTACATTAATGAATTTATGTACCTTCCTTCATCAATTTCGGGAAGGTCTCTATACTGTGATATTCTGCAGCTTTTAAGAAAATGTTTATTATTCGATTCTTTTAAAAGAAAAAGAGAGAAGATCTTATGTATATGTACATGTGTGCATATATATGTATATATACATACAACACATATTTGTGTATTAAATTTTTTTCGCAGGATACCGATTCGTTTCTCTTCCATCTCTCGTTTCCATCCTGATCGTTGAGTTACATTTATAGATGCATATGGAATAATAATTATACGATTCATTGGAAATCTATACATCTCCACCAGGCGTGAAGTTCCAATTTAACTACCGTCGTAGTATTACCGAGTGGTAATTCGCCGCCGAGCGGTTTGTAACGAGCAGTTACGCGAAAGAGACTGTTACAGCGACTGCATGAAATCGATTTTTTTCTCTTCCCTTTTTTTTAATTAAGACTGGAACGTATCCCATTGACACGCGCTCGGGTGTGCCTGTGGCCGTTGAACAAAACGGAGTGTGCATTCATGAACGTTGCGATTGTCCCAGCTCGTCGGTGCACACCACACGCAACGCACGTCTCACACGTGCAATGTATGACAATTGGCCGTGGTGTAATACATAGAGAAATGCTCACGCATGCGTCTCGTCGGATACCGAGCCGACGACTGCATCGGTTCACAGTTTATATATTAGTTTACATTAGGACCACACGGACGGACACCACAAACCGCCGTGTAAACTGCGTTCTCGTTAACGTACCTCGCGAGCGTTTCACTCGCGCGCGCCGAGGAAATAAAGGAATACCGTGTGTGAAATATAAAATTAATATTAAAATAAGCTGTAAGTATTTTTTTTTTCAATGATGAGTGCCACAAAAATATGATCGTCGTTTGGAAAAGTTTATACAAAAGAAAGTTAGCGTTAAGATGAATGTACGACAAACAGGAGAGCGGAGGAGAACATAGGAAACGGAAATGTGAAACGCTCGGATGTTGCAGAAGTTTAATACACAGTCAATTCCGCTTGATAGTAACCAATCAGACGGCACAGATCTATGTGCTTCTCTCCCCCGATCTCTCTCTCCG
>Ga0157364_1009368_pt1 | contig 10134 bp, 8 predicted proteins | sample AttsexASBM2_FD_111476 | JGI IMG/M metagenome (GOLD analysis project Ga0157364, IMG submission 111476) | Fungus gardens microbial communities from leaf cutter ant in Ribeirão Preto, State of São Paulo, Brazil - Atta sexdens ASBM2 | ecosystem: Host-associated > Fungi > Mycelium > Unclassified ... | reverse complement strand
ATTAGTAGTAGGAGAAGATACAATCTTAGTGATATGCAACAGACTGTCCAAAATGGCATATTTTATAGTAATAACAGAAGAAATATCAGCAGAAAAACTAGCTAGACTGTTCCGAGACAATGTGTGGAAACTACATAAATTACTAGAAAGTGTAATATTAAATAGAAGGCCACAGTTTGTGGCAGTATTAGATGTAGTTTACATCTTATTACTCAAGATCTAATGAAGTATTTTGGAGGCTCAAATAAGCCAGTTGTGTATTATCCAAGAATGCAAAAGATGAGGTTGGAATGACCTTTGGCTTTGACTTATGTGTTATACCTATATGAGTCACACTAGTTATATATTTTGGAAAGAAACTTGGAAAACTTAGAAAGTTGGAGAGCACTGAAAGATGGCAAGGTGTATTGTCACTAACACTGAAAGAGAGTGCTAGTTTTGGTCAATTTTCAGAATAAAGCTAGTACAGTATAAACTACTAGTTTATATACTAGATATACTACCTAGGTGTTATGATTACTATGATCTATATCTTATGTTCTATAGGTATTTGCCTTATGTTGAACATATATTAGGGTTTGTTTCATTTGTGACTCATATTTAACTATGCCTTGTTTCATTTTCATATAGTATTAGTCAGTACCTTATATAGTAGTAAAGGCTTCCTCATGTTTCTCTCATTGTTTCCTCAAGAACACTTAACCTATTCCTTATGGTTATTAGGCATATATAGTAGTAGATACAGTCTTGTATTCTTATGCTTTACCAATTAATTATCTTCTCTGCTCTTACTCAAGTTTTTGTCTAAGTTGTAATCTGAGCCAAGTTTAAGATCATAACATTTGGTAAAGCATCATTAGGCTTAATTTGTAAAAGGAGAATGCATAGTGGTTAGACTACTAAAATGTTATAATAGTTAGGCTATTAAAGAACTATTAAAATTACTTTGTGGTAGGACTATGGATAAATTGTTGAACTATTAGAAGAACAATAACAGAACGATATTGTGGTGAGAGAGACTATAGACAAGACCAGATATCAATTATTGTGGTAAATACCATAGATAGATAAGACAGACAGACAAAGTTAAGGAATAATAAATATTGAGATACTAGAAGAAATACTGGAATTATTAAAAATCACTAAAGAATACACTTGAAAGGAAATAGAACTGTAGAGCCAGTATCATTAGAAAAAATGTCAACAGCACCTACACTAGCAGTACATAACAAAATATCACAGGCAGTTATACTAAAGAGTATAGTTCCAAACTCAGAGTACTTTGATGATAACTAGACAAAGTTTGAAGACTGGTGAAGAAGAATCTGTTTGTTTCTCAGAAGTAACAGAGTTATAACAATAGACAACAAGATTATCACAATACTAGCTCAACTTAGAGAGGGTGTAGCAGGAGTTTATGCATAAAAGAAGATTAACTAGATGAAAGAAAACAATGTCCAAGATTGGGACAATTTTGTTAAAGAAGTCAAGACAGTGTTTAGTAACAAGAATAAGGTAGCAGATGTCAAATGGAAGATCAAAATGTTCAAACATGAAAAGTAATATATTATAAACTTTATAATAATAGAGTTTGAAGCATTAGCTATAAAGGCTGAAACTAATGATATGCATAGAATATTTTTCCTGGAGAAAAATATCAGAAGTGATATAATCAAGACAATATTGGGATCTCCACCTGTAGTGGTACCAGAAACACTTAGAAAGTGAAAGGTGGTAATCATCTTAATCAGATAAGAATATGAGTCTAAAAAAGAAAGATAAAATTACAGGATAGGATCAGAACTTACCTATAGAAGAAGAAAAGCATTTATAAACATTGAAAAGTCCAAAGATAACTATAACAAGAATTAAAAACCTAGGTATTTTAATTGCAGCATCTATAGATATATGACAAAGGATTGTCAGAAGCCAAAGAAGGAGAAAGAAACTAAAAAGTATTACAAATGCAACAAAGTAGAACTTCTTGAAAGAAACTGCAGATCAGGATAGAAGATGAAGAATAGAAGTATATAGAAAGATTCAGATAGTAAAGACAGTAACAAAGAAGAGAATTTTGTTAGAGGTTCAGAGTAAGCACAGTACAACAAATCTCTATAATCTCTTAATTAATATATTTTTCCACAATAGAGAGATAATAAGGAAAGAGAACTTCATGTGTGCACAAAATTAATAAATAGCTAATGAAGGAAAAAAAAGATTAAAATAGAACATATAAACAGATCATTTAAGGTTTTCAATGCAGATAAAACCAAGAATAAAAAAGTAACAAGATTTGTGCTACTGGAAATAGAAATCAATAGATAGATAGAAAAAATTGATATAGCAGTTACAGATTTAAACAGCATAAACATGTTTTTAGGACACAACTAATTGGTTAAAAACAATTTAGAAGTAAATTAGAACAAAAAAACAATATGGTTTACAAGATGTCTAAAAGAGTGCAGAATTGTCATATGTCCAGTCTACCTATTCTGAAGATATGTCTCTGTAGTGGTATGGTCATTACAACATCTCTAAGATAAGCCTATTTTTTATGACAGCCATCCTTCTTATAACATGTTCCTGTAGAGGTGATGCAACAACCAGGATATCCAGTCTTCCATAACAGGGATATTCTTATCAAACTTAGTCTTCTATAGCAGAGTTCTTCTATCAAACTCTTTTTAGTGTCTTGCTACTGAAATTCCAAGCATCTCCTATATATCCAACTTGTATATAAGACTAGTAGTTATACTATAATTTACTAGTCTAATAATTGACAAAGATAATTCTTATTAAATTCAATTTCTGATGTTTAACAGCAATATACCAAATCAATACTCACTTCCATCTCAGACTTTATCTACTCATCTGAAGTTGCAACCACATGACAAACAGACAGTGCAGTACATAAGCTAAACTTAAGGTCATTCTAACAAGTCTGCATTACTGAGCTCATTGTATAGAGTTTCCATATTCTATGCATTTCTAGCCAATTCTATGAACTTTCACCTTCTGATGTGAACTATGCCTAACAAGAATACAGTACTAGGATATTTCATTCATATCAAGAACCAGAAGACTATAACCAATAGAGGACATAGATAAAATATATCAGGAAATTGGCAAAGAACCCAATCTAACAAACTTAGAGGATTTACTAGAATATATTCAATCATTCACACATTTGTTTAATAAAAAGAAATTTGAGAAATTACTAGAGCAAAGAGAATAGGATTAAAAAATTAACCTACTGGAAGATACACCAAAGAAATTAAATACCAAAGCCTATGCAATGACAGTTAAAGAAGACAAAGTGTTAGACTAATAGTTGGAAGAACAACTCAAGGCAGAACTTATAGTGAAACTAAGTTTAAGATATACAACACCATGTTTCTATATTCCAAAGAAGAACAGATCTCTATGACTAGTATAAGACTACAGAAAGTTGAACTAGCACACAATAAAGGACAAGACACCATTACTACTAATTGGAGAAGTAATCAAAAAACTCAAAAATGCAAAATACTTCAACAAATTGGATCTTATCTGGGGATACAACAATGTACAAATCAAAGAAGACAATGAATGGAAAGTGGAATTCTTAATAAACAAGAGACTATTCAAGCCAAAAGTAATATACTTTGGACTATGCAACTTGCTAGGAATATTTCAACAGATGATAAATAGCATATTTAGAGAGCTTTTATATAAAAAGGTACTAGCAAAATACATGGATGACTTGGTCATATCTATCAAGACTAGGAATGAGCTCAAGAAAAGAATAGTATGATTCCTGAAGGTAGCAGAAAAACACAATCTCTATTTTAGATAGTCAAGATATAACTTTAATGCTAAAGAAATACCTATCTTATGAGTGGTAGTTGGATAAGGAGAAGTATAGATGGAAAATGATAAAGTCAAGGTAGTCAAGGAATGGAAAACTCTCATCAAGATAAAAGAAGTGGAAAGCTTCTTGAGATTTGCAAATTTCTATAGACAATTTATCAAGAACTTCAGTCATATGGCAAAACCTCTCAATAAACTTAAGGGCAAGAAAGATTGGAAATAGGAAGAACACCAAAAGGCATTTGAAGAGTTGAAGGAAAAGATCACAAGTCAATCAGTACTTACTCTACCCAAAAGAGAAGGAAAATTTAGAGTAGAAACAAATATATCAGGACATACTATTAGAGAAGTTTTATCTCAGAAACAAGAAGGAAAATGAAAACCAATTATATTTTTATCAAGAACAATGTAGACAGTTGGAAGAAATTATGAGATATATAACAAAGAACTACTGGCCATAATAAAGGCTCTAACAAAATAGGGACAATGCTTATTGAATGCTACTGAAAAGTTTGAAGTCTGGATGAACTATGAAAATCTCAAGTACTTTAGGAAACCACACAAATTTAATAGATAATAAGCAAGATAATACCTCAAGCTATAAGACTATGATTTTATTTTACAACACATTCTAGAAAAGATAAATACAAGAGTGGATATCTTGTCAAGAAAAGATCAGATAGATACAAAGAATGACAACAAGAATATCAAGATGCTCAAAGATGAGCTATGTACAAGAAGAGTCAACATGAAAGCAAAGATAGCAATTTTCAGAGGAAACCAACTAGTAGAAGAAACCACATTGTTGAAAGAAATCTAAAAAAACAATACAAGAAAACAAGAAGTTCAGAAGGAATTGGAAAAAGAGAATGGCCAAGCATGGGAGGACAATGGAGTGGTATACATGGAAGAAAGAATCTATGTTCCAAACAACCAGAAGATTCAAGAACAAGTTCTATAGGAAAATCATGAACTAGCAGACATAAGACATCTAGGACAACAACAAATACTTGAGTTAATCAAGAATATAGAATAACATCAAGAAATACATTCAAGAATGCCAGAAATACCAACAGAATAAAGTGCAACACATAACAAAAGTGGAAGAACTTTATCTATTAAAGACATCTCAAAGACCATAGTAGGAAATCAGTTAATATTATTGGACCATTACCCAAATCAAACAACAAGAATGCAATAGTGGTTATAATAGATCAATTCACAAAGATAATCAGACTTAAGGCAACAATGACAGCAGTATCATCAGAGAAGAAAGCTAAGATCTATAGAGATAACATATGGAAAATCCATGGATTTTCAAAGAAGACTCTCAGCAACAAAAGACCTCAATTTACCTCATAATTCACAAAAGACTTAAGCAAGGTACTGGAAACAAAATGAATATTATCTATGGTATACCATTCTCAAACTAACAGTCAAACAGAGAGAATTAATTAGGAAGTCAAAGTATTCTTGCAACATTATATCAATTATCAACAAGACAATTGGACAGAGTGGTTATCAGCAGCAAAATTCTAGTATAATGACAAGAAACACTCAGTTACAGGATACACTCCATTCAAACTTAATTTTGGATGATATTCATAGAAGGAAAATCTAACAATAAAGATAAAATTACCAAAACTAGAGACTTTCTTCAAGAAATTATAAAAGAGTTGGGAAGTAGCAAAAAAATTAATAGAAATGGCAAAAGAAGCTATGAAAAAGCAGCTCAACAAAAAAAGACAAAACCCACAAAAACTAAAGCAAGAGGACAACATATAGTTGGAAGCCAAAAACATCCAATCAAAATGACTTTCAAAGGAGCTGGACTAGAAAAGATATAAACTTTTTGAAATTACAAAGAATATTGGCCAAGGAATGTTTTAGCTAAAGTTACCAGAAGGATAGGCAATACACAACATATTCAATGAAGACCTGTTGACACAATACAGGGAATCCCAATTCAAAGAGTAGCATGTAGAAATAGCACCACCACCAGACATTATCAATGAGAAAGAAGAATACAAAATAAAAGAAGTATAAAATCACAGAAAACAAGGATACAACACATAATTCTTAGTTCATTGAAAGGGATATAGAAATGAACATGATCAATATATTGCAGAAACAGGATTAACACATGCTAAAGAGGCAATTTAAGACTCTAAGCAAAGTTTTCAAAACAAAACTTATAAAAGAAGGGGGTAAAATTTCAAATCAACATCTTAAAGTAATACAAGTAACCAAGAAATCCAGACATATCCTACCAAGTCATAACTGTACCTACTTTCTCCAACTCATATGTTGCTTTTCACTGTAAATAATATAGACTTCATCATGACTCTAAACAAAGAAAAAAAAGATTGGATGAAAAAATATCACAAAATAATATGAGAATTGGAAACTATGGCAGACCTTCAATTAAAAATTCAGAACCTTGTTAGACTAGCAGATGTAGCAAACAATCAGCTAGTAGATATTAAAATTGTCTTATTACAAACTGAAGGAACTTATAAGATGAAAATTAGTAGAGATGTTTACAACATATCTAAAGAACTTAAGAATATCACTCATAGAGATATGGAATGACAAGATTACCACATTCAGGTTCTATTAGTTGACAAACTGGATTGATACAAAGAAAAAGAAGGAGAAGTAGTAGACAAACATATCAAGATATTATAAGATTTCTATTAAGACTCATATTGAAATGTGCCATAACTAATGTTCATTGACAAAGTAAAACAAAAAGAAGGCACTATTTAAGATGAAAAAGTATTTTTATACAAATATTATAACATATTAACATTCAGTCCAAGTGAAACATCATTTCCAGATATCTAGATGATGAAATCAATAAAACTATCCAAACCAATAGAGAGAAGAATAGAACATATTGGAATAACATCATATATCAATTTTTGCAGCAGAAACACAATGTAGATACCAGTCATCAAGAAATATCTATTAAAATCTATACAGGAGGACCACTACATAAATTTGTTACAACCTTAAGCTTAGCTTAAGTTGCAACTTAGGCAAGACTTAAGTAGAGAAGAGAAGAATGATCAATTGGTAAAGCATAAAAATACAAGAGAGTATCTACAGTTATATATACCTAAAGATCATGAGAGTTGAGAGACAAGAATAACATGAGGAAAACATAAGAAGACCACTACTACTACATGATGTGCTGACCAATCATACAATGAGCAAAAGATGAGGTGCAGCATAAATGAGTCAGAGTTATGAAACAACCCCAACACATATTGTTTATATGATAACCATCTGTGGAAAATGAGATATCGATCATAATAAAACTATTCTTCATAGCTGACTCTATACAAGAACAGCTTATTATAGAACCTACCAAAAAGATAGTAACAACATATCCAGTTAGAAATTTAATCCTGATAGATTTATGAGAATATGAATATTGAAACAGGTGTATTGTTATGATTGTTATGATATATACCTTATGTTCTACAGATGTGTGTTTTATGTTGAATATATATATTAGGGTTTGTTTCATTTGTGACTCATATTTAACTGTGCCTTGCTTCATTTTCATGTAGTATTAGTCAGCACCTTATATAGTAGTATAGTAGTAGAAGCTTCCTTATTATTTCCTCAAGGATGCTTAACCTATTCCTTATGGTTATTAGGTATATATAGTAGTAGATACAGTCTTGTATTCTTATACTTTACTAATTGATTATCTCCTCTACTCTTACTCAAGTCTTTGCCTAAGTTGCAATCTAAGCCAAGCTTAGGATCATAACACTAGGGTAGTTATCTAGAATAGAGACTGTTAAGTATTATCCTGGTTATTAGTAATCCTCAAATATCAGAGAATAGAGATTCATGGAGTTGGTAAGAGCCTAGTGAGGACATTTGAGGTAGAATGTAGAGATTGATCTGCACTAGAAGAGGTTGGAGAGTGTGGATGAGGGGAGAGATATTATCCATGGGTTGGAATAGATATAGCTGGAACAGGATGTGACAACATAACTTTTTCTGACTATAGCTATCAACATTTGGATAATGAGACTCATCAAAGAGATTGGTTTTAATGCTCTAACTTCTTATCTCTATATTACTACCATATAAGAAACTTAATAAGGACAGATAGTAGCTATCTGTCAATCTAATCATACTTTAACCAGATACATATAACAATCTTAGCTTCAACTTATGTATTATATCTACTATATATTCCATGGTTTCAATTTCAGAAAAAAGCAAGAGGATGAGTAAGAAAGAGTAGCAGAGAACTTGTAAGAATGTCATTAGTATGTTACCAATATAATTATCAGACTGAAGAGAGTACAGAGTATCTACTGGCATTAAATACTAAGTACCAGTATCTAGAACAAGTAGAGGATAAAAACAGAGATACTATAGAGACTAACTCCCAGCAATATGACAACAGAGAGTTTAGAAGATGAGTCACCAGGTAAGTATCTGGGATTAATGTGAATATCATCTATTACAGAAGTGTTACAAACTTTATTCAGCTTATATCTCCACAACCAGTGGACCAATTTTCACAAACTAAGTTGCACTGGAAAACCCCAAATGAAGGCTATCTGCACATATGTGGGATGTATAAAAGCAACAACAAACAACTGAGATATCAGGTCATCAGTAACTGTAAAATCTCCATTTGCTAATATCTCATGAACAGCTGGATGGATTTGCACAATCAAACTTGTGTTGGAAAGTACTTATCAAACCATTTCCAACAATATATGGTATATTACATAGCAATAAGTATTCATAGAGATACAAGCATATCAATGTAGTAGCATAATTAGTTATCTTCTAAAATTAGCCTGACAGCTGCTATGGCAGATGATAGCTTCCATCATGTATGAGTTTTTATTATGTGATAGCAACAGTTTGCACATAGACCATCACTCTTTTATATATATACTTTTGTGTCTGAGAACTAGACCTCAGATGTTATAGGACACTGGAATACTAACAATTTTTATTTTTATGATTTTATATTGATTTTCTTTTTTTTCTTTTGGATAATGAAAAAGGCACATGACACCATAGTCACATGAAATGTCACATGATATGACATCATAGGCCTAGAACATAGTAGAAGGATCTGGAAGATGACATCAGGGCACATGTATACCACATGGTGGCCTTGAGTAAGAAATGAGGCAGACATGAGGATGTAGCACAGACCATGTATACTCTGTATATATAGGACTCTAATTTAGCAGAGACTCCTTATTGAGTTCTCTTGTGAACTTCCCACTTGATATCCAATTTAAGAGATTCACTGCTTGTGTGATCATTTGTCTTTGTGATAAGTGGTTGCCACAACATCAGACTTAACAACATCATTTATTATTCATTAATTTTCATTAATCTTTATCCTTTATTATCTGTATTGATCTTAATCATTATTGTCATCATTATTGAACTTCTGAATCACTTCTAAACCTCTGAGAGTACACCCAAGATTTAGATATCACAAATAAGTGAGTAGTTCATTTTGTGACAAGAAGACACGATCAATAGATATTCTTAGGTCAGTCCATGATGAAAGTTCAGTGTGAATGGAACAATAAAGTGTATAAGTGATTGGAATAAGACTAAGGAGATATTATGTATAATTGTTAGAAGAAAATCCCTAGCAGCACACAGTATGGATGTCTGATAGCCTATCTAACTGGGCATCACTCTTTTGGGACTACAATGAGCACACCTATCTTTATATAGGAGTAGAGTGATCTTGCATTAACACTAATTGGTCATGGTCTGTTTGCGGATTTAGGTACTACAGTTTGAGTCATCTGCTACAGAGATTGAGGTGAGAATGAGGCAATGAGGTATTAAGTCATAGTCATAATGCCCTCCTAAAGCATTCAAAACCATCATGTGCAGTTCAAAAATCTTTCGAATGGGTACAAATTTCTTACATACAGGGCGTCCAGTACAACAACAAAAGGGCATCAATCCACCCATATATTTAAGCAGCCATGCTACACCATAGTCAAGACTAAGACCTCAGAAAGCACAAAGTCCATTGAGCATTCAGGACTTCCTGTTGAGCTCGGCCTGGAGCACTTCAAGCTCCTTTGCCGTCTAAATTCATGTCATCGTTGAAAAAAAAAATGAGACTTTGATGAAAAACACACACACACAACATACCTTTGCCGGTCCTAAGTTGTTCAGCATCCCTTGATCAAGCATCACAGGTCCCGGAGTAGCTTTGAATGCACTTTGTTGACTGCTTCTCAATCCTCCCGTATTTTCACT
>Ga0157364_1009367_pt1 | contig 10134 bp, 4 predicted proteins | sample AttsexASBM2_FD_111476 | JGI IMG/M metagenome (GOLD analysis project Ga0157364, IMG submission 111476) | Fungus gardens microbial communities from leaf cutter ant in Ribeirão Preto, State of São Paulo, Brazil - Atta sexdens ASBM2 | ecosystem: Host-associated > Fungi > Mycelium > Unclassified ... | reverse complement strand
GTGTGTGTGTGTGTGTGTGTTTGTGTGTGTTTGTGTTTGTGTGTGTGTGTGTGTGTGTGTGTGTGTGTGTGTGTGTGTGTGTGAGATTCTGCCTGCCTATCCTATCGAAATTGTATCGTCTCACGTATACTTCGACAATTGTTGTCATGTTGTCATGTCCACATGATTGTTTTTTTCAAATGCGAACGTCAAACGATTTAATTCTCCTGATCGGGTTCCTCGTTTGGTTGAACGACGAGGTTGAAACACACAAAAAACTGCAGTGAGAGAACTGAGGGGTGCGACGCGACACGTAGCACATTGCCGTCGACCGCCGTAATCACGATGGTCGTTGCGAAAGCATCGTCAACTATCGGATGTCGAATTTCGCTCATTCGGAAGTGCTCCTACACCGACAGACGAGCATGCTGTGTTTTTTTTTCTGTTGATACTGCGAAACGTGACACCCGATAGAAATGCGACATGGACATCCTATGACCTTTCAACTAACGCTCTTTCTCGTTTCTACCTCCCTGTCTACCTCATTGTCGCTCTTGCAACCGCACTCGTCTATCCGCACTTTCCCATGCAGCAGATACCCGTAAATTCAGTAAAAGGCGTCGAGTGTTTGCCGCACAGTTAAGTGGTACCATATTGTCGTATAGAGAGGGTTCTCGCCTTTAGTTTGATGATTGGGCAATGGGAGTACGTGTCGATATAAATACAATTGTGTGTCGAAAATCTCGTTCATTGAAAATATTGTAGAAGATCGTATAACAGCAATTGTGAATAGCAATTACCGTATTGAATTGACTAAAAACATATTTTTCATGGATAATGTAGATATATTTTACGGATATATTTGCGACAAATACTTCTATTTAGAACACTAAATGTGCAAAATTTTTGCCGATGGAGGTTGGTTCAGTAGAAAAGTCGACCATTGATCAGACATGAAAGAAAACTTTTGACTTTTAAGTAGCCTCTTATCCTCTTTTAACTTACAAAACAATCAGCTATGCTTTATTTTACACATTTGTTGATCAGAGAGAAATGTTCAATAAAATTATTATTAAATTAACTTACAATTAGTACAAGTAGTTCATAAACAAAAACATTTTATTTTATTTTAATGCTTTTTAACTTGATTTTATGAAAACGAGACATTCGTGCTTGTATGTTGCAATTTATCTCATACTCCATCATCTAAATATAATGTATAATATTTTAATTAAATTTTGAATATATTTCAGTTAAGAATTTTCTTCTATCTGGTTGCTTTCTGACGTTAATTTACGCTATTTTATTCAAACTTCTAGCCAAATTATAAATGATATAATTATATATGGCAACATTTAATACCTAAATTTTCTATTTTATGTTGAATTTGTGATATCTGTTATGCGTCCTTAATTTTCGTTATAATTTTAAGTGCGATTTTCCCAAGTTTAGAATATTTGCTTTTCCTGGATTTTGACCGCTGACTATCTGGCTCAGCGCAGTAATCTCTGCACACCCGACACGAGCGCGAATCTAGTCACTCGAAATTACCGGTCCCTCACGGTATTTGCAAATTCTTGCTGCACACTCTTCGCGGCGAGCTGTCACGAGCAAGCGGACATACTTGAGTGCACATATAATGTCCGGACGTTCTAATAATTCTCCACCTCCGCGCTTTCAATTTCGCAATTAACTCATAAATTCGTTCTCAAAGTGTGTACTTTGTATACGCACTTTGCAGTTATGTGTTACTATAAAATCGATTAACAAAATGTAAGTCGATTATTAATACAAATTACCGAAATACAAGAGGATTAATATTATATCACGAACAAGGGAGAAGCAACATAAGCGGGTATTTATAGTCAATTCTTATTTAAGACCGTTTTAAATACAATTTTAAGACGTTTATAAACCGATGACAAAGTCGTATTAATATTATGACATTAAATAGTCTGGAAATAAAAATAGATTATGAATATCGGTCACAAATGATTATTCGATGTTAGCTTGGCTGATGACGGACGGTCAATATATTTGTAGTATTTGTACACAAAAAGAATTTTGCTGAAATATCTAAAAATGTAGTTAGATAAGGATCTGAAAATTAATTTTGTTGGGCCGTTGAAATAATTATGTAGAATACTCAAATTATTGATTGCTAAAACATCAAAATTTTTTATTTATAGCATTGCTCGTTACGCTTTTCTACACAATAATATTTTGAAGGTTCAATAAAATTATTTTTAGATCTGTATTATGTTAAACTTTTAGATATTTCAGCAAAATCATTTTTCCGTGTATTATTTCTTAAGAGTTTATGGAGGAGAGCTATCCTTAAGATGTCGTTAACTGTAACGAGCTCATGACAAGTCCGTAAAATCTCAGCATGGTGGCAGGCACCAGATGGAAATGCAATATCACATCCCGTGAAACAAAGGCTGCGGTTGAAACTCTTTCGCGAATTAAGGCAGGCGGGCGTGTATTCTCCGCGCTTCTTGTTTACGCGGACGCGATGTTCGCGTTAACGTCCACGAACGGAAATGTCTTCACCGTATATTATTACGGTCTCGTGACGCAAATGCTGCGGTATTCCCCGCGCGTTTTCCACCGTCACCGCGGCATCCGTGCCAGCGTTAATTTTAACATGAATAAGTAATTAGGCGAAGAGAGGATTCTGCTACAAAATAAGAATAGAGATTGTTCCTAGGTACTAAAAATAAAATCTTGACATCTTTCATTTAAGCTTTATGATTTCTAGACGATTGTGTTTTTACGTATGTTAGAAATACTGCCATTTAAAAAGGATAAATTTAATGTAGACAGCGTGAAATCGAAATGAACGCTTCGTGTTTGCCACACAAAATGAATAAAGTATTACGGCTCCTATTTTTTTCTGCATGAACAATGTAGTGTACGACACTTTCATTTTTTAGCTTATTAAATTTACACTATGAGCTTCTTCTGTAATAAATTGTAACACATTTTTACAAGAGCCATCTTATGTGCATGCGCAGTTTATTTCAAAGGAAAGAGAGTGTCAGATGAAGTTTGTCGCGCTTTCCTGACAAGCATGACGAAGGGTACGCGAAGGTAAAGCTTTACGTGAAACGGAAATTACGTTCGAACGTAGCCGGAAGCGCGAGCAGGCGGACGCCTTTCCGCGAATTTTGAATAACAAATCTGGGTCCGCCACCTAATTCGACGAGACCCCCTCCGTTTTCTCCGTCCGGCTCCCCAGAGAGGATGGGTCGCGCGGTATAACTACTTCGTTATTATGCTTTAATCTACCAGCGTCTACTTCAGTAAATGAGAACTTCCACCGGTGAATAACGAGGAGTCTGAGATTAATTTTTGTTATATATGCAGTAAATATTTTACACTTCTCGCCATTTTTTTTTTAAAGAGAATATGTCTTTAGTGATAATTAATAATTATTTTTAAATTTCTGAGTCAACATTGAAAGCGTTTAGAAGTATTTTTTACTCGCGATTTTGGGAAAAGTGAATTCACAGTGTCTTCCATCAATAACTCTCTCCTATTCCATCGTCAACTTGCTCTTTCTTACCACATCACCCACAAGCGCTTCGTAGATTCCGGAGCTCTTTGGAATTACAAATTATGCAACGGCAGTTCTTCGGCGAGTCAGTTCTCCGATGAGTTCCACCGGAATTACAAATTGCACGTCCAGACACTCGGCTCTGTGTACAGAAGGGTCGCGCGGAGGCGCTGAAGGATACTGTTGGTTTAGGCAGGGACGAATGGGGTAGGTTGGGACAAAGGAGCACCAGAGTGAATCAAATTCGGGTTTCTCCCAAGTCTCCGTCGTACGATCGACGTGGGAAACTCGACGTGGAAGATTGCTCATTAGAATGTTTGTACATCTACGGAAGTTGCGAGGGGTTGGTACGTAAATACTATTGGGGGAGCGGAAGAAGGGTTGATTTTTCGAAAACAACACGTGATGAAAACGGACGTTAACAAAACTCTATGGTTGACAAACGATGTTTCCTTTATTTCCAGCAAATTTTCGTGGAGGTTACTCCACGACTTGAGATCGTCTGCGATAATCAACGCGATGTTGAAGAGGCCGCAAATATCAGGACAGTACTATTGTGGGAAAGGAAAGAGAGAGAATAATACTATATAAATAAATAATGTAGATCCTTGTCTCCAAGAGCATTTTGAGGAATGCTTTTCCAACCTATAATAGTTACGTTGATGAGAGAATCGCTGAAATCAGCGATACTTCAAACTTCTCAAATTGTTTGTCTTATATTTGTTTTATGAATAATAAAATGATTCTTTGAAATTTAGTATTTTTGCTTGTAGACAAGCAGTTAATTAAACAAATCCTTATTACAGAAAGTAGATTTTTTTAATATAATTAATTTAGTGTAATAATCATCTTACAGTTTATATTCAATTGTATAGATATTTGTATTCAAACACTGAATTGCTGCTAAAAATATTAATTGTAATCACTGGCGGATCTGTGGAGAAAACCATGGGAGTCATAAATATAGATATTTTTAATCTTTTGAGGATAGGGATTTTTCTTTTAAAATTAATTTTTTTTTCTACAGAAAATCCATCTATATATTGAATGTACACCTTGCATAGAATCGCAAGTTTGTGAGTGGTCAGAATACTGGCCAGTCTTGTCCAGAAGGGAAAGTTCAAAAGAAAAAATTTTTGTAAATCGCGATAGAATTATTTTTAGATATTTTAAGAATTCCATATCTCAAAAGGAAAAACGAAATCTTTATAAGATCACTCACATGTCCGTCCGTTCGTTTGTCATAGCCATTTTTCTCTGAAACCGTTTGATGTGACTTGAAATTTAGCAGTAATGAATCATATTGACCCACATATTTTTCAAAAGCGAGCACTCAAAAATCCACAAATTAGAAATTTTAGGGGAGACAAGTTAAGGTATCCAAATAAAATTTTTTTAAATTTCTAGTTCATGTGGCATATAGTTTGACAGGACTAGTTGTAAGGAGCTCGAAAATATAATATATTTTTTTTAATTTTTGTGTAAGATATCCCCAGAGATTGCCGGAAATATATCTGTAAATGAAAGATAAAATAAATTTCTATACTTGACCAGTATACTAAGTAGACCTCAAAAGATTAATATTTTTGAAATACATAATCATAATTTTAATATTCCAAAAACTTTTTAATTTACGAAACTTCTAAATATAAAAAACATAGATTCTATTATATTATCACGTTTTATGAATTATATATTTAAATAATTCTCTTTTAGTGTAATAATTGAATATTCTATCTTTTCATATTTAATCTTAAAAAAAGTTTTGCTTACAATGAGCCAGTGATTTCCCTCTCAATATATTTCTGGATCTGTCAATGATTATAAATTGATATAATTTTTCAAGCAATATTCTCAATTTTTTGTAAAATTTTTAGCTTATGCTGTACTGACTTTTGGAAAAAAATTAGTACAGTACAAGCGATATTTTTTATTTTAAATGAATTATAACTTAATATATATATATATAAAGCACTTTTGAATGCTTTTGATCACTCAAATTACAGTCTTTCTTTTATTTATTAGATAGACTTCTCTTAGCTATTGATGACTGAAATTAAATAGTTGCATTAAAAGGTCAAAAAAGCCGAATTTTTAAAATTTTTGATCTTATCGAAAGTTATCGAAGATATAATGGTTACATGAATATAAAAGCAAAAGGGATAAGGAGAAAGATGATATAAAAGCAACAAACGAGGCTGCATTAATTCAAGCCTCTTTTTATTTTATCACGCGGGCTACGTGTACTGGGTTGGACTGGGTATGAGCAGTCGTATTCGTTGACTTCAGGAACATGAAGTCCATCCGTTATGTTGTTTATTTGTTCGAACGCCACTGTTAAACTCGAAAAGCTCATCCTAACTTTTAGAGCGATCAGACAAATCGTCGAAATTACTTGGACAAAGAATGAGAAATCCGCATCTCAGGTATTGATCCGGGTATATCGAAAAGTGGAATCGTCTTTGACGAAGAAAAAAGAAGAGTTTATGTACACGTATACATAACGTACATATATATATATATATATATATATATATATATACACAGATAAATGGGAGAAGAAAAAAGTGGCGAACAGGGGTGCAAGAATTCATCCCGTCTCTCGCGGCGGAGCCCGTTAACAGAGATGCGCAGCCAATTTCGTGGACTTCAAACGAGCAGCAGGCTTGACGTAGCGTGAAATGTCGCTGGGTGGTGCGAAGAAGATGTCTACGCACACGTGTCATATGCACACACACCTATCATAAGTCAAAGTAATGATTTCCATCTAATTTATGAAAAGAAGTCTAACTGAAATTCTATATACATTTGCCATTATTCTTTAATTTTAATTGTTAATGAAAGTTGGAGAATGAATTTCCGCAGTTGATATTTAATATACTTATAGATAATTTAAATTAAATAATATAATTTACAATAATATATAAATTAAAAATTTTTTTATGTCTCATGATAGACAAAGGAATTGAACGCTCTTTTCAAGCGTTAAGTTTTACTTCGAATGAAGTGTAAAAATTACATTGAATATATAGAATATAATATACTGATGCTATCGTGGGATAATCCGACTAAAATTAGGCTACGAAATTGGTTCTTGCACAGATAATGCGAACGGAGAGAACAGCAAGCTTGTGCACGTTACAACGGGGACTTCGATGTCGTGGGGAATTCTGCGGAAATGAACGAGTCGCTGGTGGATTTCGTGGGTTCGAGTTTGCCGAGGGGAATCTGCTTTTGCAACGCAATGTCGCGGAGAGGCACGTCGAAATTCCAGTACACGTAGCCCACGATAATCCTAGAATATTAATACCGACAGCTATGGTATTGCGTACTTTTGAATTATGTTGTTTGAGATATCACATCAATGCTTTACATCAGAGATAGTGAATTTTAATTCGTGGATTTTTTTCTTCGGGATGTGTGTTAAAACATCGACGGAACTCAATATTCTTAGATCACTCCGTCATTGGATAGATCAAGTTACATAACGCGTTTGTATAATATTACAAATGTAAGAAAAACGCGCGGATTCGAAATCCGATAGAATTATTTAAGAGATAATTTTAGAAGATGAGTGCAATGTGAATCTGTATGAAATACGAGATCCTAAACTGCTAAGTTACTCTGTACTTCAAAATCTATTACTTGAAACTTTGAATAGGAGTTTAATTAGAAATAGGATCTCACACGGATTGTTTCGACGTTGCGACCGGCGTGCCCCGCGAGTTGTGGCCGGATGCCGTTTGGCCGTTCTCGCGAATTCTACAGGATTCTTTTCCGCCGCAAACATCCAGGCGAATAGTAGCATAGTGAGGATGTCTCGAGAGCGTCTCGCGCGAGAATAGCCCGCATTTCCTCAGGGTTTCGGGTCAGGCCAAGAACGTCGTACCGTGAGTGTTTCGCGCTGCGGAATCGAATGGTGTCTCTGATCCTGCGGATAGCAGCCAAGCCGTGACACGATTTGTCGCGTGAACAATGCACGAGTGCGGTCACTCCAGCGATTCAGACATACATTCTGTCTTTAGTTTGTTCAATAAACATTATTGTTCATTTCATTCCAATTAATGCTTGAGACCTGAATATTTTATTTTATTACGTTAAGAATTGTATAGTAATGACATATGTAATGTGTATTTTGTAAAAAACCCGATAAAAGTTTCATATTTAATTCATTCGATGTTGTTAATTCGATTTAATGGAAATTAATTTGGGTAATATTATTATACATATTTTTTATTACTTTTAATCGTTACAATATTTGAGAATTGCCTCAAATTAAGTATTATTATAGTTGAGCACGCGAAATGGATGACATTTTATATTATATCATACATTTTGCTTGTTCGAGACTAAAAGCGCGTTGCAGCGTGCCGAGGAGTCACAGACAAATAATATTTTCGACCGGAGATTGAAAATACGGGATAGGGAATGGGGAGGAAGAGGATAGAAACGAATTCGATACGCTCGTGTTAGTTGTTCAAGGAGGAAGTCTCCTTTCTTTTACGCCAATTCCACCAAAGAAGAAATACCCTCCTAAAATAAAAGGACTATATTCGATCTGGTATCCTGGTAATTGTCTATTCTCGGCGAAAGATATCGCGCTCTTTTTCGATAATGCACGTATCATTCGCCGTAACGAATACACAACGACCAACAAGAACGTGTGTCTTATCAATATCATATCACAATCAGAGTTTGATATCACATTACGATACTGAGAGTCAATATCAGACAGCCGTATCAATTCTACATTATTTCAACACCATAGTTATTTGAAATAATACATAAAAAAATACATCAATATAAAAAATTACATAACAATAGAATAAGAGAAAGAATAATACAAATAAGAGAAAGAATCCAACATTTGATCGAAGCGTATCTTGGCGCTTAATAATATTTATATATAAATTTATTGAATATTATACAGTTTTATTCAGTTTTTTAAACTGCGCGCCGATTCAATTTGTTGGACTTGAAATGTAATCATAAACAAAAGCTAAATAATATCATAAATTAATTAATTATTAATAATGATGTTAATAAGTAACTTTAACTTTTTTCCAACAATGTTGAACTTTAAAAAACAATCGATTTTCTATTGTGAATTTTGATAGATAAATTTAAATCTGAAAAAAATAAATAAAATGCTATCCAACATTTATAATAGTAAAAAATCGTTTAAAGCTTTTACATATAAGAAGTGTTTTAGATTTGTAATTTTCCATTTGAAATAATAAAAATCTGCATTGAAATTTGAAAATCCACTTTGCGGACGAAAGGTGAAAATTTCGATAGAGAATCAAAAAATTTATTGCGAAAAAATAATATGTTATTCTTTTTTAGATTAAACATATTAATAATGATAATGAAAATTAATCGGATAATAGTTTAATAAAATAGTCAATAGAATTAATAATTATAAACGTGTGTCATAATTTTACTCAATGATCATTAATCTCAATCATTTGAGACATTAACTAATATTTATAGTCTGTTTTTAAGACCGTCATAAGTAATGTTTTAAGATACGATTGTGATTATAATATCTTAAGATTGTACTTTAGACAATCTTAAAATAAGAATCAACTATGAATACAGAGTCCATATTCTATACACTTCTATCAACAATTGTCGGTGTCGATAACTAATGATAGTCAATGACAAGGAAAAAAAACACGGTTTTCATTGGTTGTCGCTACTTAATGGGATACCGACAACTGTCGATAGATGTGTGTACAGAATATGGTCATTGAAATATCATTCTATCGAAAAGTCTGATAAAGTAGTCAATTGAAAGTTTCGATGGCAAGAGATTTTGCGTGCACACGCGTGTGTAGACGTGCGTGAAACAAATGCGCATCGTTTGCCAAGATCCTCCTTCACGCATAGTGACCCAACGAGGTGATTACATTCCCGTGCCAACTGGATATCGTGCCAGAATCAGAAACGATTCTGAAGGATTGGGAAATAGCGACGGAGCGGGCGAAGAAATCGTCAGAACATAAGTAGGGAATTACGCGTACCAGGTGAATTACGAGCGACAATCGATTCTGAAATATATGTTGCCTGTATAAAAGGTAAGGCTCTCGAGACGGCAAATCGGGGAGCAGAATTTATCGCTCGCATCCGGCCGGATATCATCGAAAATAAAGAGTTCGCACTTTGCCACCCGCATGGCACACCGCTCGAGCGAGAAACTTATGTTGCGTCGCGAATTGTTTGTGACTTCCTTGCGGGTATAATACAGAACGCCGCTCATGTCGATGATAGATTGTTTTATAATCGATATACACTTGGAATAATATTTTTAAGTGATAATAGAAGCGCTATCCATTATAACTTACGTAACTTATAATGCAAGCAAAAGGGGAAAGATGGGAGAATATTCATTTGACAACCAAAGTTTTCTCTGAGAGTTATTTCCTTCGGGATCGAAATAGTTGCGGATGGGAACTCTTCCAAATTGCCACGTATAAACATTTAACTGGATAATTTGTCGGGGTTTTATTTAAATGTAGCGAAAAACCGGTTAAAATAAATCATGAAGAATTAATATTTTAGACGTAAAGAATATTTAACGCAATCACATTTTT
>Ga0157364_1009366_pt1 | contig 10135 bp, 4 predicted proteins | sample AttsexASBM2_FD_111476 | JGI IMG/M metagenome (GOLD analysis project Ga0157364, IMG submission 111476) | Fungus gardens microbial communities from leaf cutter ant in Ribeirão Preto, State of São Paulo, Brazil - Atta sexdens ASBM2 | ecosystem: Host-associated > Fungi > Mycelium > Unclassified ... | reverse complement strand
TATTATTATTATTTATTTTAGTACTGAAGCATTAAATTAAGATTCTGTCTACCCTACATGTCACGTCGGTGTTGCAAGAATCAGAACCTTGTTGAAAACCGTGAACACCTGTCACCATGTGAAATTACGAAACGCGCCGCGTGGCGCGTGCAATCACGTAAAATGTTGAGATTGTAAGTGTCCCGGCGAGAAATTAACAAGGAAATGTCTCGTATTTTCTAACACCTCTCATAGAGGCGAACTCAACTCTTTCACTACGACACTTGATGTATGATATCAATGATTATGTAAATTAGATAAAATGTCACGACAACATATTTATTTTCTTTTCTTTAAATTACGTTATGGCTGTTTTTAATGTTTCTTGTAAAGTAAACGGAAGTCTGCATCAAAATGCAGAGTAAAAATTTAAATGATCTCTCGAAGATGATGTTATTTAAATTCTTAAATAATAAGTAAAAGTAAAGAGAGTATCATAAAGATAAATATTAAGATAAATATAAAAATCCTAACAAATATTTATAAATACAAAAATATAAATTGAGACATGTAACATAATCTATCATTGCTTTCAGTTATAGATAGCTTCAGTGCGATAAGTATCTCAATTCAACTACTAGCTATCAATCGTCTTCCATACAAGTGTTATCATATACTATCGCATGTCCACAATAAAATGATATCTATTATAAGAATTCTCCCTTGTCTATTGTAAACCCGATATAGTCATGTCGATATTGATAGGCCTGCCAAGAATAGGCCAAGCATGAGAGCCTCTGAGAGAGATCTGAGGAAGGTGTTGCGAGGAGTCTGTGGACCGCTATGACCCGGAGAGCAAGGACCTCTGGTCCTTGGACGCGCGTTCGAGTCCACCGTGTTCTCCTGCCACTTTATTTTCTTTATTGCATTGTCCTTTTTTGTCGGACGAACCTTCTCGCGGCCTGGTCGTTCTTTGAGTCCTTTTTAATTGTTTTATCATCGTTCCGCCTTCCTCTCACCCTCTCGTTTTTTTCCTTCAATAGTCTTTTCCTCGAAATAATTCTCATCATTAAGACACTTGGCCAACGAATGCCCACGGAAATCCCATATCGGAAATTTCGTGAGACATTCATCATTCTAAAATGATTTGTCATATATATATTCTCAATTGCCATAATTTAATTTTAAAAATAAATTAAAGATTTAAATTTTATATATATATATATATATATGGTGTCGAATTTTGATTAACAAAAAAAATCAATTTTGAATTATTGATTTTCATTATTTTTTTGAAATACTTCTAGTAAATATTATTGTAGCTTTATTTATTTTTGTAATGTTTTAGATTATAAATTTTATTATCATATTTGTACATCGCCGACTAAAAATTTCTGCAAACTTGTCAAATTGTCTCTATAGGAATAAAAATGTCACTCAGAAAAAATATGATGATTAATCATGTCAAAAATATTAAACGTTCACGTTTGTGAATGCAGACAGTGATAATAAAGTTAGCGAAAAGCATAAACATTTAGGCATTAGTGAGCTACTTGAGCTGCGGTGATGTAAAAGTGCTAACCTTAGATGAAAGAGAGAGAATATTCTATGTGTGTATCACCAACAAAGGTATACACATTGACATTTTATCATATATTATCTTAAATCATAAGGAGATAGTCTGTGCGTCACGATTAAAAAGACCATTTTTTTTTATGACAGTCACTCATAAGGTGCAAATCTATCTAAACGCGAAATAAAAGGTCCTCTGAGGCCTGCATAAAGAGTCTGTATAAAAAGTCTCAAAGGCAACAACACTGGTAAGCTAAAAATAAAGCTTAAAAGTTGAAGATGAAACTATCGCACATCTGCAGAAAGAGAAAAATTTACTACGTGATTTAAAAATAATATAAATTTATGTATGTAATATACATAATTAAAATACAAAAAATTAATAAATTATTTACATTAATTTTCACATGTTCGTAATAAGTAATTCAATAATTTTTTATTGTATTTTATATTTAATAATGAGATTATGCATTAAATTACGTGTATATAAAAGCATATAAATTAGCTTCTTTAATTGGCTTTATCTGCGAAATATAGTAATTTTTGAGCAACTCTGTATCTCATATAAAAATAATGTGAAGCGCGCGAATTTATCGCTTACATCCACCCACAGGCGATGCTTATCGATTCTGCAATCTGCTGCTCGTTTTTGATCGCGCGTGTTATTTATGCAAATTCGACTCTTCGTTTTAGGCTCTGAACAAATTTTGACGTCATTGTACCCCGATATTAATCACAAAAAAAAGTGAACGCAAATAAATAGAATGAACAAGCTTTCCAGGTTGTGTATGTTTTTCTCTCATTTCGATCCCCACATCAAAACCCGACATCAACCCCTCAACTGCTATGTTTGCAATATTTCAAACTAATATTTTTTCAAGAAAATTTACTTATCAATTGAAATAAAATAAAAATATATCACAATTTTCATAAAGTATTTTCATAAAGTATTTTCAATTATCTCTATATAAATTGTATAAAAAAAAAGTTTTATTATACAGAGTTCAGATAAGATATCCATATTGATTTTTAATATTTTAAGTAATTTAAGTGAAAGATATAATACGTTTAATAATTTATAATTATGTAACTTTATTTTAACATCTTATGAAGGATAAGAAGATTTGTTTCGAGCAAGAAATTAAATGATAATTACGCGATATCTTTGCTCTTCATTATTACTGCCAAGAAGTCCATAAAAGTAATGCGAAAGTAATCAGTGTTGTGTTTTCGATATGATAATACAAAATAACAATTGAAAAAATTATCGCACGGGCGATTGCGCTAAGTGCTTATAACTCTCCGAATATCGTTCTATCATTCAGCATTAAATAATGAACACGTAAGAGTAGCGAAAAGACCACCTACGTCAGACATGTTCTTCAATGCGCGTGCACTTTAACCTGTGCCACGTACCGATATGCCCGAAATGAATACCGAATGAGCATTACGGTATTAACGAGCGACGTCTGCATTTTTAACGTCGCTTCGGATGGTTCCTGCCTTAAAACGCAACGTTTCTCAAACCTGTTTTTCAAGTTCCATTGCGCAAACGGAACGCATGCAGTGCGCGTGAGACAAAGCTTTAATTCAATTCGAAGACGTAAGCAAAATCCGTTTCTTTCCTCCTTTTAAGAAAATGCTGAGGCGTTAAAAATTTCTTGGAATGTACACTTACATTTGTTAAAGCAAAAATTTTAAACCAAAAAATAAATGTTTTTTAACAAATTAGGCTTAATATTATATTAATTAAAATGTACCACGCATATCTTTTGTTTAATAACAATTGTATTAATAACAAATTAAAATCGTTATTGTAGATAAGCCTCTTAAAACTCATTTATTACAGATGACAAGGAATAATATTCCCAGCGTTCTCCAAGCTAGGCGTGTTCACCAGATTTTCTTCTACGCAGCCATAAAATCATTTTGCTTCTAGAAGGTTTGAATTTATTTGCTCCCTACTGTGCCGAACACATCGAAAACTTATGCCTCGACGAGAAGATCGACCTCGCGATTTTGTTATTAAATATGATAATCTCCAAACATTAATTTATATTTTCTTTTTAAATAAGTTTAAATAAGCCACAACGTACACATGAACAAAGTATTAAATGGTTGTTGTGTGGTTTCAATAATAAAAATTTTACAAAAACGATTTAAATTATATAAAATAAATGAGAATTAGACGCAATATTAGAAATAATAATAATATATATTTAGATAATGTAATAATTATAATAAACAAATTAACAAAAATCTTTCAATTGTAATAATATTTATATAAAGATAAAAATTTAAATATTTAAAATTAAAAATGATAATCTTTAAAATGCTAAACTTAATTAACAAAATAGAAATCTTAAAAAGAGAAATCTGAATAAATTGAGAAATCTATCATACCGTTTTTATTATCAATATTGTGAAGATTCAACGCAAAGGAAGTCTCGCTAAGGTATTGGTGTGCTCTTGACAGAGATATCGCTCTCGTATTTGGACTTAAGTGGCGTGCCGTGTAAGCCACTTTGAATTTATTATGCGATTTGATATTCAATTCAACATCTCGCACATGGAAACATTAGCACTACCGATAATATACGATAAGAGCGAAAATAATTTTCAGGTCCATCGAAGTGAAGCGTCTTTAATATTCAACGTTTGATATCACTGAAGAAAAAAATATCGGAATCAATATTCTTTAATCAAAAATAATTACGACTATAAATTAATATTTAAATAATATCAAATATGATAAAAATGTCAATACGAGTCAACATTGGATGTATGTGTGTACATAACATTTATTATTGTCTAAAGATCTAAAGATATAAATAAAGAAAATAGAACATGTTATATATTTAAAATGTAAAATGTTATGTTATGTTTTTCCTTTTGGCATTTTTATTATATTCGATTTAACCTAAACATTTTTATTTATTAAATAGTCATAGAATGTTAACTGCAAATAAAATAATTTCACAATTCTATTTGCCGGACAACTAAATCATATTTTTTTAAATATAATGACAATACGGAATTTAATGTTATTCAAAGTTTTAAAAAGTATTGAAAATACTTAAAAGATAAATTCGTAATCCTTTCGAATTATTATAATTAAAAAAATATGTAACAATATTAAATTTTAAGAGAAATTTAATTCAAATATCAAAAAATTATCAAAAAGTATATATTTATATGTAAATTTAGCAGCAAAACTAATTTTTTGGCAAGATTAAGGATTATAATTAAACAGTAGAGATGAGTGCGCAAGAGTGCGTTTCTAGAATTTATACTCGTTTTATTTTGCAGTTTATGACTCGTTTCTCATTCATTGCACTTTCTATGCATCTAAGGGTTAGAACTAACCATTCTCCCTGAACTGATCTCGCGGTCTAGCAAGCAAAATTCCCGTCTCGTTTCTCTCTCCTGTCGGCATTCCATCCTAGATCCCCCTGCAGTTTCTCGGGCTGCGGTCTAAGGTCTAAGCGATTCGCCGCTCGAGTTAAAAACAACGACAAGGACTCGAGCGGACGAGAACGATGACGAAGAAATCGACGATGGCTTTGTCGAACGCGCGATATACATGTCAACTGCTAGGATTAGACGGGGATTATCTTGGACGTCATTCTCATGATACTTTGATCGTAAAACTGACATGTCTCTATTCGCGAGCAGTTATTAGCAAGAAATCCTATTAAATTCTTATTAATGTTCCATTTATAAATCCTATATATTTAAATTATAAATAGTTGTAACGTATGCATAATAAATTTAAAACATTCAAGTTTTTTGCTAGTTTAAATATTTTATTTATAAATTATTGTATAATGATTTAAATGTGAAGTTAAAATGTGTTAAGTAAAATGTATAAAAAGATAAATAGAGAATTGATATTAAATGCACATAAATTTTCGAGAATATATAAATTTAAAAAAATATAATCTTCTCTATAAAACGTAATCTTTAAACGTAAAAAATTTGAAATGTTTAACTTTAAATTAAAAATTAAATTATTATCCAATTATAAAGTATATAAGAGAGATGGTATATTTATAATTCTCTGTCTAGTAATATTATTCTAATTATAGCATACATAAGATGATTAAATTTCCATCAAATCAGATTTGTTTCTTTTTCCTCATCTGCAAAAAGTCCCGCATATTATGTATGCAAAAAAGATATGCAAGATTACGCGTATCCTTAAATATCGCAGATCTTGCCGACGACGTCACCCGAGGACACGATGAAGAACGCAATGGCGAGGTCATCCCAGGGTGATTCAAGATTACGACGCAAAATTCGAAGACAGAGGGGAACCGAAAACTCGACAGATTCCGGGATTACGTCGGCGCAGAATCGTTCTCTTCCTTTTCTTTTTCGTTCGCATCAACCGGATTCTTCCTTATTGCCGAAATACCGAATCTCTTATCTGAAGGGATAATAAAAAGGACGATGAGCTCTCCGTGGAGGACGATGGAGCCTTCTACATATAGCGCGAACCGCGCTCTCGCAGTCTCCAACATAGGACCCACTCGCGAAACACTTTCGAGTAACGAATGCGTAACGAGTCTTCTTGAGAGTGTGTCCACCTTTGCATACCGATGCCCAGGTCCTTCTCCTCCTTTCGTCTCTTCCCGCAGGTGTGGAATTTTTTCTTCATTTTCCTGAGCTATAGAACACAGTCTTAGTCATACAGAAAGCCCCCTAAACGGTCATCACGAAATTCGCGAATATGCATTACGGTTTCTTGATTTGTGGAAATCAATACTCCAGTAATGAACTATTAAAAAAAAATAATGCTTATGAAACTTATTTTAATTTATTGCGTATATAATTCTTTTTTTCATTTTTATTTTACAAAATAGGAAAAGTATTTAAGTCAGATACTCATTTTTCAAAAAATAATAAGTTTTTAAAAAAATATTCACTGAATCATGTGAAATAATTCTTCTTGGTAATGTACTTATTAATGAAACATACACTACATAGCAAACTTCTAGGAAACCGAATAGATCAGAAATGTAAAGCAAGCTTGCGCTTAAAGCTTCCGATCTGTTAGTACCAGTTCTGCGTTTAAATAAAACAGTGCATAAAATATAAATGCATAATCTGCATTTATACATGACAATATTAACTGTATAAATATATTAACTGTATAAATTATGTTTTACATATTATTCATTAAACAATCTATAGATCATCGAAGTCTATGTTCTTTATCATTGCACTGGACTATACTAAAGCTTCTATCTAGCTATATTTTATCAATATTAAATATATATTAAACGTCATAAAATATAATTAATTCTTTTTATATCGTATTATCCAATTTATAACCATTTACATATTTTACATCGTTCTTATTGTCTATATAAAAAAAAATATGCGTAAATTTACATAAACAAGTAATTTCATGGTAAATGTAATTCTGAAATATACAGCGCCCTGAGTAAAATAGATTAATCTGCTACTTAAAGTTGACAAGAAGAGACCCTAAAATTGTCATCAATAAAACTCTTAATTTTACTTAATGGGATATTCTAGTTTATTGGGTCAAAAAAATTAATTTTTTTTTATTGCATTTTCGGAAAGTTGATAGTTTTGAAAATATATTACCAAAATCATAGAAATAATGTACAATAACTGAGTTATACATTATTTACTAAAATGGTCCACAGGCTCAGTTAGAAATGATAATGGAATTTTCTCAAAACAATATTTTTCAACTGTGTTGATATAATATTTCGGGAACTAAGCGTGCGATCGACTTGAATTTTTGCGTGTTCATTTAGTATATGTTCTTCTATTATTTATTTGGAACAACGGAATTTAATTTAAGATTATTCCATTTTATTATATAAAAAAAAAACGAAATAAATTTATAGAAAATCAATATTATTTTTCAAAACATTATCGTTTCAACAATTTTCAATTTTTTTCTTATATTTTAGTTTCAGTAATAGTGTAACTCTTACAATTTAATAATTTCTTTGATTTTTTGGCTACTAGAACTAACGAAATGAACGCGTCAAAAAGAAATTTTTTCGTCTTGCGCATCACTGCGTATTTGTTTTTTTTATGATACATATGGACACGAAAAAATAATTTTTAAACATCTATTTTGCACAAATAAAGTTCCAAAAAATTTCATATTAATGTTCTTTTATATTTTTTTAAGAACTAGTATCTGAATTGAATTCACTAATATGTTCAAAATAAAAGTTTTAAAACCTTGGTCGAGTCTTGGTGGAATCTTTTAATGAATTTAATACACGACATAAAAGGGTTAAAGTCCTAAATTCCTCCAGTAACGCCACAATATTCAACGCTACAACCCCTTGAAGTTCGGCAAAAAAAACAGAAAAGGATAAGAGCTGGGACAGAACGAATGATCACCATGAACGTGCACACATCCTTCGGGTGCATCCTAAATCTCGTCCAATGGGGAGTCTTCGAAACCTTGAGTAAGAAGTAGAGGAGGGAGATTCTCTCGAGAAAAAGAAGAGAAAGAGGATGAACGAATCGGTGCGAAAGCAACGGTCGCGAGCACTTCCTGCGCAACAAGAAGAGGGTCCTACGCGGCGCACCGCCACGTAATTGAGGTCCTGCAGACCCTACAAAGAACGGCGGTGGGGGCCGCCCTATGTAAGGCTCTGGAAGCGATCAGGTCCAGCCCATCCAGCATCAGGACACCGTACGTCTGAATTCGCGCCATTTCAAGGATTATCGGTGTCGATTGTCAACTAGTTCAGATCATCCGTAAAAATTGTTTCGACGAGATAGTCTTTAAGAAGAGCGATCTCCGCTCTGGTAAAGAACATTTATCCTTGTCATCGGTGAAGAAAAGAAAAACAAAGAGAAGAAAACTAAAAGTTCATCAGGGAGAAGATGAGAGTGAGCGTGATATTGGTTTTTGTGATCCTTGCCCTGGGATTCGTCGGTGCGGCTAAAAGAAGAGACAGACTTAGGACGACAACGACGGCGTCACTTGTTGATAGACAGTTCGCCTTCGCTGATCAAACTGAAGGTCAGTGTCAGCGACTTCAGGGTTGCGATTCAAGAGTTTTGCGAAAGATTCCTTTATGGAATACTGATAATAATTACAGAACATTACAGCAATAAGCTAACAATAACATACACACCATATATGTAAATTCACTTATTGTTAGATTACAAAAACCAAAAGATATAAAAATATTTAAAGAGCGCTCTAATTCTTCAATCTTTAAATCGTTTTTTTATATTATTCTATTTAATGTATTATATTACCTATATTTTTCGTTTCACATAATTAAGTAGAAAGCTTCTTATAATTTTTATAAATTATGTAAATTATATTTATAAATAAATTATACCAATTATCTTCTAATATTAATTATAATAATTATATAATAGATATAAATAATCTGTTTTCTTAGTTCTACCAAATTTAGAATTACTATTGCTTTTATAAGTTAATGCGTAAAATAATATTTCCATTATTGTTTATTATTTATCAAATTAATCGCTTTGTGTTTTTTTTTCTACTATTCTTTAACTCTTTATTTGCATCTGAGTCTTTTTAAAACAAGCGAAAATTCATTCTTAAATTTCTTCAAAATAAACGAAGATGGAATCCGATTTTCCTTACTAAAAAATAATTAAAAAATTTCAATAATATAATAGAAATCTTAAACATTTTTCTTGAAAATCTAAAACAATGAAAAAACTTAAATTGGATACAAAACAAAAAAGACTTAGATTGTAAACAAAAGAAATAAAAATATGATTGCAGCCAAAGGGTTAAACAAAATTATGACTGCTATTATTAATTATTCATCATTAATTACTAATTCTTAACCGTGATCGCACATGAGCTGATATAATATAATATTAAACCATCGTTATCTTCGACAATGACATTCTTATGGATTAGAACAATCGCCATTGAATTGCAGAAAACTTATGGAATAACTTCGACAGCCACAAACTGAATATTCGTGCGGGGACCTGGAAAAATGACACGGAAAATAGAATCATTCTTAGTGCCAGACAGTATCCAGGACTTCCGCACAATCCGGGTGACACGAATGAGCTTCCGAATCCCATTTCAACACCAGTGCAACCGACACCACCACCGTACCAATCTCCGCCGGGCTGCCTAGGATCGAGAGGCCAGTACCCAAGCTTGAAAAGCTGCGCCAACTATCTAAATTGCTGGGATGATGTGGTGATCGAGCAGACCTGTCCGGCTGGGCTGCTTTTCAATGACGTCGCCGGTTATTGCGACTTCGCGTTCAACGTCAACTGCGGTGATCGACCGCCCGCTACGCTGAGTGAGTGATATTGATATCGATAATTACGCGGCGCGAATCGTTCACAGTTTTCGATAGTAATAGCAATGATTAATTCGACTATTCTCTAATCGCATAAATTTCGTTAAACAAAACTTAAAGTAGATTTATTTGAGAAAACCGGTAAAAAAGAATATCGATATCACATTTATTATCGCTGTAGTGATAAATGATCAATGGTTTAAAAAATAAAAAATTTATACTGAAAAAAAAGATTGGTTGCTGCAACAATTTAGTAAAATATGGCATAG
>Ga0157364_1009365_pt1 | contig 10136 bp, 3 predicted proteins | sample AttsexASBM2_FD_111476 | JGI IMG/M metagenome (GOLD analysis project Ga0157364, IMG submission 111476) | Fungus gardens microbial communities from leaf cutter ant in Ribeirão Preto, State of São Paulo, Brazil - Atta sexdens ASBM2 | ecosystem: Host-associated > Fungi > Mycelium > Unclassified ... | reverse complement strand
TAATTTTTGAATAAATTAAAATCAGTCCTTTTTATTTTGGTACGAAAAATCTGCTAATATTTTGTACGTAAAATTACTGAAAAACAATTAATTAACAAAAAAAGTAATGTTTCTATATACAATGTGTATCATATGAATAAATAATATTCTTTAGCTTATCATTTAAAAAAACACACAATTAAAATCAGACTTTTTGTTTTAATAAAATTCGATTAGATGAAATATACAAAGATATTTCGTCGCTTGCACACTTTTTCATCATTTTCTTTTACGAATAAGCCATCGTGATGCGCTGCATCCCCCTTATTGAGCAAAAGCTAAAGGAGCGAAGAGCAGATCCAGATCATATGTAAGAGCTCGCGTGGTTAAGGCGCCGCGATTCGGGCAAATGTGTTTCACGCTCCGCTAAGCGACGGCTCGATTGGAGATCAGAAAGATGTGCGGCAGCACGACTGCTTCTTCCGAATATAAAATGCATACAACCGAAATGAAAAATTCCGTACATTCGCTGCAGAATTTTTCACGACCTTCTTATTCTTACGATTATGTCGTCGTGGCAAATGAGATCATATCAATCATTGATAAAATAAAGATTGCATGAATGAAAATAATTTCGTATTTAAATATTTTAATATAAAAAAAGGATTATTCCATGTATTGACAAATTTGTTATTTATATGTATATATGTATAAGTAATAAGATAAAATAAAACCGACAATAGAAGAAATATTGAAACTAAAAAACAAAATGTGATTAACAAAATTCTAAAAAATTTCTGAAAAATTCCTTGTTATAAATTTTTCGAATTTTATTTTACTTCACAATTCTCGTTGAGGTGTATATTTAAAAGCGGGGAGGGGGTTGAAAATTTCGCGTTCGATACGGGTTTTCTACCGGAACTGTACGAGGCAGTGCCTCGGTTATTTTCGCGTACATCCAGACATCGTTTCCGCATCACGTCTCCGCTATTCGCTTCGGTTCACCTGGAAATAAATATGCACTCCTTATCGTTTCTAGCCAACCGATCAAAGAGCAATGATCCTGGAAGTATCGCATCGAGTAACCGACGAAGGGTGTATGGCGAAAATGTTTGCAGGAACTACGCCCTCGATTACGGTGCGTAAGCAAGAATATGAGGGCGAGGCACTGTGGGACATATACAGTTTTCAGTCTACGAAATAGTTCGACCACGCTCGAAATTATTGCACAAATAAACAAGAATTTTATGCTTAAATACAGAATTGTTATTCTGCATTTAAGAGAATTAATTAATTAATTATTTTGAAACTACTCGTAAACAAAGAATTGTGCATATTTTTCAATAAGAATTTATAACTGAGAATCAAAAATACTTATAGATTTGACCAAAAGTATAAAGCGCACAAATTGACGTAAACGTTTTTTTGTCTAACGAAAAATAAATTAAGAAATAGTTTATTAAAAAATAATATTTACTTTCAGGACAATTTTAATATTTTGCAGTTTGCCTTTGTCTTTTATTCTTCTATTATTCATTTTTTTAAGAAAATGCAATAAATTGAAAGTACTTTATACTACTCTTATGGATCAAGGCAGTTGATCCATAAGATCCACATTTGAGATCATCACAGTGGATAATTTTAAAACTCCAAGATAATGTATAGAAACTCTTATTTCCGAAAAAATCTTGAGAATAGCCATGTTCACGAGAATGTTTATTTTTCAACTGTTAGAAGTTTTTTCTTACTGCTGATTGGATTATATTTTTAGATCTAGAATCTAAAGGAATAGTCCTAATCTCAAAGAAAAAAAAACTTTCAACTTTTACATAATAAACATTTTACTGAGAGAATGCGGCTATAATATGTCAAATATCTCGATGCAGCCAAACATCGAGATGTGTCAGCGATGCATAGGTAAATTCGAGTCGCTCGATTCGCTATTAAGTTTCCGGACGGGCGATCGATTGATCGATCGGTCGTTTCGACGATGTTAAACACTTACGCGGATCGTTCGTACGCGATACGCGAATGGCGATTAATTATTGGTCGACCGTAATCCGGCCGAGTTTAAATGTCGAATCGGGGCTTCCCGAATCGCATTCGCGCGCGCGCCGTGGCGGTGGACGGCACGTGATTTGTGGCTACCGTTTAGAGGACGAAATTGCGCGCCACGCGCGACCGAATAGGATCGACTTCGCACTGAGGTGATTAGACGTTATTGATGCCGCGAGATCTGCACGACAAATGCCAATGAGCTAACTAAATCATTCCGAGCACCATTCCGCGTGAAAACGGAAAATTCCTACAGGACTTCTTTATCCTTTATTATAAGTTTCGATAAACCAATCTAGATTATTCTTAGTGCCTACTGATAAAAGTTCGTATCACGATAAACAAAATAATGCGTGAAATAATAAAAATGCGTTTGTATAAAACAAAACTATCATTTCAATCTGCTAATTTCTTTAATTAATAATCTTATCTTGAATTTTCTATTCGTCGCATTTTGTAAGATTTATATTTATTTACAAACAACAATATACCGCTTTATTTCAAATTTGATACGATAATGTATAATATAATTTATGTTCTAGTATACGAATTACAATTCGAAATTCCGTTAAAGTTACATAAAATTGGAAATCTTCTTAAGTTGAAATTCTTCTTGAACTCATATCTACATGTTTAGAGAATTCGTCGAAGGATCTTGAATTATTGGTTATTAAATTTATTGCTTGTCCGCGCGCGCTTGTATTAAACAGGCATTTATCTCGCTGGCGTCATCGCCGACTTCCGTCGTTATTTCAACGTTATTTCATCGCCATTTCCGGCACACTTAAGCAAGAATTACGAGTGTCACGTTATATTAGTGATCTTTGTCCTTCTTTTGCGCTATAAACCATTGGAGTGAACGGGAATTATAAATATATGCTGAAGTAACGTACGAAGAACAAAATGCAAAGAGTGAAAACAGTGTTCTGCACGCAAGTACTATTGTTTTTAAAATAAATTTTACCTCTTAAAATTGATAACCAAAAAAATATCAGAATTAAGAATATTTGACAATGAAACGTTAGAAACGTCAATGTATTTTCTCGCAATACCATAAGAATTGCAAGTGTTCATTCTATTCATAATTTATTTATTTTTTTATGAAAAGTTTAGCAGTATTTTTAATATTGACAAAGATATAACGAAAAAAAAATGAAGGAAAGAAATATTTCCTTTATTTATTATATTATGGATGTGAAGTAATTTTATGCGCTACAAAAATAATATTTTAAATCAGAATATTTTTAAAAATTAATGCAAATAAATATGTCTAACAATTTTTCTATAAATGTTGAAATGAGTTATAGTAAATAAAAAATATTCAACGTAAAGAACATTATTAATACCAATGTTCAATTTAGAATTTTGAAATTCTAATTAAATAAAGCATTTAATTGAACGGAATATAAATTAGAGGAAACTAAAATATATAATTTTAATGATATTCATTTAATATCAAATATCAAATATCAAAGAATAAATCAAAAGAAACAGTTAAGAATCCATAGGGACGCATCTCGAAAAAGAGGAGATACCATTATAGTTAAAGATATTACGCTATAAATATACGAGATGAAGGAGTGCGTGAGTGCGCGACGATTCCAATCGAAATAGATGGTGATCGTTCTGGCGCAAAGATGCCGAAGGCTCGGAAGCAGATCGATATGAAGTCTACACCGCTCAACTTCATATCGATCGAAATTAATCGGACAAGGGGTGGGAGAAGAGTGTCGGCCGGGATTTCTGACGATTTAATTCTAGGATGTTTTCCATTGTCGTGCACTCGACAACCGTGGAATCTCCTATTCGGTTCTGCCCGTTGGCCGCTGCTGGGCACGCCGCACGTTCAATCCTAGGTAAGTCGAGGACGCCACGGCGGCCATTAGTAACCGAATTAATTAGGCGAATCGGTAGCGCGGCTGCGATGCAGTTACAATTAATCCGTGATGCCGTTCCGCACGCCGTAATTATTGCGAGATGCCTGCGCGATACTTGGATGCTAAAACATGGCATCGGTATAGATTCCTCGCTTTCAATATCGATCGTTTTCGATTTATCTTGTATATTGGTTTCCAACGCATCATTCTCAGTTCAAGTTTAAATATGTATTACATTTAATTTCTTCTCTACAAAACGGATTTCCAAGAGAAATTTGCATTATATTATTGTTAACACTTCTCTTTTGTTTCATCAAATAGAGAGAAAGAACTACATAAAAAGAACTTTTAATTATATTTTATCACAAAATTGGCTACAAACTCGTGTTTTGTGATAAACGTAGGACAATTTGGCAACCTATTAAATATTATCATTATATTGATAGGAATTTTTGAAATATACGAAAGACATTATTTATATAAACCACATAAAGAAAATTACCAAGCAAATTGTAAATTGATTTAATGCAAAATATTAACAATGAGCTACGTACGTATTTACATATATTACATTCTAAGACAGATTAATTACGATTGTATTATTAAATTGTAGCGTATATAACTTTCAGGAATTATCAGGATTAATTTTTACACATAATTAAAAAATACTGTCAAAATACATCTCTCATTATCTTCGTTTTCAAATCCAATTTTAGAATCGGTAAACGATCTCGTAATGCGTTGCGCTTTTTATTCTATTTTCAATTACGAGAAATTGAATTCCGCCACATATTATTTGGTAAATGGCTTTAGTGAAAAAAAGAATGTCATTTAACACGCACGCGCACGCACGCACGCACGCACACACACACACACACACACACACACACACACACACACACACACACACGCACACACACACACACACACACACACACACACACACACAGAGAGAGAGAGAGAGAGAGAGAGAGAGAGAGAGAGAGAGATTGCCTTTGAAGCTCGCTTAGCTCTATAATTTTTAGCATCTTTGACTCCTTTCGGGATGGACTTTGACTTCGTTAGATGTTTCCTCGGATGCGTCACGGTGCTAATCGATTCTTCACAGCATCCGCGAAACGCCGAAATAAGAGCCGGCTCCGGTTCTCAGTAAAGAAGCGATCAAGTCAAGAAGAACGAACAAAACCGTCAAAATGGAGATTGCCTCAATTACAGGAATAAGAGAGAGAGAGAGAGAGAGAGAGAGAGGCGCGAATATCAAGAGAAAATCCGATAAAGAACGAGTGTTGAAATAAATCGATAGAGCTATATCAAGATGGGATTAGATTGCATCAAGAAAGATAATTTCGCTGAGTCTGAACAGATTTTTCAAATATTTCGATATACATTAATATTGCAAAAGTTTTGACATTTTAGCAATCAACTTGAGTGTTCAATATAATTGAAAGACTTGTCCACAAAAATCAAATAAATCCATTATTTAAACCTGGATTTAATATAATTATTTCTACACTTTTCAGATTTATATCTATGTAAATTTTTATATACTTCAGCAAAATTGTTCTTTCGACGCAACAGAGATCTTGCAAATTAATATCAAAATATGCTGAAATGTATTAATTAAATAATATTTTTATTTTTATTAATACTTCATTTTTTTACACCAATATACTACAGTACTATATTAAGGAAATGTAGATTTGTGATAGATCTGGTCACTAATAGAACTTCAAAGAACCGATCTCTGTAATAGTATTGCGTAAGGTTAAACAAAATGAAAATATTGATTATATTTAGAATTTTATCTTTATTATTCCCATCATATATTCTCAATCCAATAAAATTCTTTCAGCTAGGGTCACTTTATTTTCCAATATTCGATCCACATCTTCCTTTATGAGATTATTGTTGAAGATCGGCACGGATCGCCGAAATGAAAACGAATGGCGAAAACAGGAAGGCTAATACGAGGTTAGCGAAATTAAAATAACGACTTGATTTACGGGTGAACTTTCCCACGGTCTTCGGCATACGCAAACTTGGAACTTCTTCCCTCGCTCCTCACTATCGTCACGAGAACGACAAGGAGAGGTGGCCTTCTCCTCCCTCTCATCCCTCTCTTGGCCACCCTCTCGGCCGACGTTCTTTATTCAAAGTTGTAATAACGTTTGGCAGATGTTTCTGATATAGTGGCGCTTTATTCCGCGAACTTTTATCGAGTCAATTTAAGTTGCGGCGAGGGGCTACAGTGTTTGCAGGAGGGCCAAGTCGCCCCCCTCCCCCTCTGCTCACTCCACAACCCTCTTTTCTCTTTCTGTTGGAATCTTTTCGCTCTCCTTTTTCTTCCCTCTCTCTTGCTTACCTGAACTTGCCGTGCATATTCATTCTGAAGGAATCCTGTGAGTCGCGGGACGGAGAATTGAGATAAAGTGAGAGCGCGGCCGCGTGAGAGCGCAGCGAAAAGTAGATAAAAGAGGCGGATGAGTAAATTGGTTCACTCCACCGAGCGGTGCGCCAAGATTTCAGAAAACTTGCAGGTGTTTTGCATAATTCGATTTCGTTACTTTCGTACGTAACACGAAACGAGAGTTTGTGATATATTTATTTGTGTCTCGTTCAGTTAATCAATAAATGATAAATAATAATTCTACACGCTCGAAAGATTCGGTAGAATATCGTGCAAGTCGGTACAAATGTATCGTTTTCAAACTCAAGAAAACGAATGATACTTAATAAAGAAACTTACATTCAAAGCTGATAGCACACAATATTTTGCATGAATCGTAGAACTGATAATAGCGACACATATTCCGACGAGCATATTGCGCGGCTAAAGGCGAAATGGCATGGCTTTGACTGCGGCTCGACAATGTAACTTTATTTCAGCTCACGTGCGAATCCAATCCAGGCATGATTTTCCATTTGAAATCGAGCGTATATCAAAAGGCAGGCGGCTTCATCCATATCAATCGAAAGAGAGCAAAGCGTCGTCCTTTGAATTACAAAGGATCCGTAGAAAACTCCTTACTCGATATCCTAAGCACATACTTAGTCCCTTTGTTTGACTCTAGAACTTTTATTCTTATGCGTATCAGTCAAGGGTTCACCATACTTGAATTCCTGTATAATCTATCAGAAGTCCTATGAAGTCCGATGAAGTCTGACGAAGTCCGAGGAATTCCTCGAAGTCCGATGAAGTCCGATAAAATACGGTGAAATCCGATGAAGTCCAATAAAGTCCGGTGAAGTCCAATAAATTCATAAATTCCAGAGAAATTCGATGAATTCCGATAAAATCAGATAAATTCTAGATGAAGTCCGATAAAGTTCAGAGAAGTCCGATGAATTCCGATGAAGTTCGATGAATTCCGGTGAAGTCCAATGAATTCTAATGAAGTCAGATAAATTCCAGGTGAAGTCCGATGAATTCATGAATCCAATGAAGTCTTAAAGTCCCAAGTCCTGATGTATATCTATTTTTTTGAATGGTTTCCCCCTTGGTCTCAGTCCTTATACTTACGCAACATTAAAGTAACGCGATTAATCGCGCGCTATAAAGTATCTTTCTTGATGTTTCATTTAAAATTAGAAGAATTTATACACTAAAAAGCATTTAGTATTTGTGTTAAAAATTTTTGTCCTTGTTAAAATTTTTTGTATTCAATGTGATAATTATTTAAATATTTATTTAAATATTATTATTATTTATTATTTATTATTAATATTATTATTTAAATATTTTATGTTAAAATAATATTCATTTTTTTGCGATAAAATAATACAATTTATAAATAAGTAAACAATTAACATAAAAATAACGTATTTTAAAACGTAAAATAGATGCAAAAAATATATCCATTCAACATATTATAAATGTTAATTTTTGAAGAAATATGCTTTCACAATTTAGTTATAAATATTTATGTTATTCCCTAATATATTTATCTTATAACAAATTAACAAAAAAATTTAGATGAATCGTTTGAAACACGTGAAATGTACTAAAATTAAATACAAACTTTTCAATTGTATAGTAAAGCTTGTATTGTAAATCCGAAGTTCTCATTCTTTATTAATCTTCGATAAAAATAAAGATTCATTTTTCATCGAAAATTTTTGAATATTCGATTATATTCATAAAAACAAAGACTTAAATTTTTGAGACAAAACCAAACTGAAATAACTAACAAACAAGATTTTGTTTTCGTATTCACTCCTTTCTATTTCTGTCGGCTTTCATTTTTAGCTCGTCCCATATGCAGCGCTATATTACATTAGTGTACTGTAGTTAATACACGTATGGCTGCTTGACATCTTTAAATGCGAATGTTTTGTTTGGCGACTTTATTCGTATCATTTAGCGACTGAATGTAATTCGGTGTTAATTTTATCGCACACTGGAGTGACACATCCGTCGCGACTGTTTACGCGACACTTCAAAAGCCATCGATAAAAAAATCATATCTCATCTTTCATATTATGTATGAGTTCTGTCGAGAATTCCATAAGGTTTTTTCCTGATTATAAACTTGCAATTTATTAAAAATAAAAATAGCAAAAAGAGAATTATTCATGATTTTTGAAAAAGTAAAATATTTTTATTACCTAATGTAGCATCGTGTTCAAAGTTGAGACATACTATAAGATTCTTTATTATTCTCGTAAATGAATTTTGTTTCCACTACAATAAATTTATTTAAAAAATAATTATCTTCTTAAAAAAAATATTTATTACATTTAAAAAACCTAATATAAAAAAATTATTACATATATAACTGTTAAAGAATAAATGTTCCGATTTGTGTCTGTTTTAATAGTATTTGAATATTTCGTAGCTTATGCTGTAAATTTCCAGTTTGAATCCATAGATTGCCGCTATAGCGACGGTGTGTCCAAACTATTATTATGTAGGAACTCTTTTTATTATTGAGTGTATATATACACGGCCTTCGATCAGATACATGACTATTTAGCTCTATTATAGGAATTCTGCGATTTATTGCATTGATGTGCACTCTATTGACACTTTATTGATTTACTCTCAATACCAACAGCGACGAGATACTATTAAAGCCAACTGATTTTATGAAAGTTCGCATGAAAAAATTTAAGTAATTAGAAGTAAAAAACTGATAATATACTAATTTTATGATTTATTAGTATCGTAATGTTTCGTAAACATATATATATATATATATATATATATATATATATATAAAATTCAATAATACTCAAGTTTTATTTAAAACTATGATTTTAATATTATCGTTCGAGCTTATCAATTATCAATCGAAATGATAACTGTAGAGAAATGATAACTGTAGAGAAAAAAAAATTGTAATTTTGCGGCAATATATGTTATAATATTAAAGTATTATAAGTATACATACTCATTTACGAAGCAGTTATATAATGAAAAATTATAAATTTAATAATGTATTATCAATTGTTGATAATATCAATGCTCTTCAATTATTTTCGAGCTTTCGGGGCCCATTTAAGGTCTTGGTACATATAAAAACTTAAGATTTAAGTTTTTATATGGATGCGTTATTGCTTACGTTATGGTCTCTATTATGATTAGTTGATTCGCTTACTTCTTAAATTTTAAGTTTTTTTTTATGTGATATGGCTTTTAGGATGCATTCCACTTGATGCTTGCAACCAGAGAGAGAAAACTTATTTCTTCTGTTTAACGCCATCTACAAAATTATAGCTATAGCTAGGAAATTACAAATTTCTAACGATAAGTCATCCGTATTGTCGATATGCACTGATATCATTTGTTACGGATATAGAAATAAAATGAAATAGAGATTATAAACTGTTTAGTATCTCTATTTTACTCTATTTCTGCGTCACACTGATCTGCACCTCTATTGCTCGCATCAATTGCGGTATCAGTGCGTATCGACAATATGAATGACTTAAAAGTTCGTGATTTCCTACAGCTAACTTGTAGATGGCGTTAAATCACGTTAAATGAATAAAAACAAGTTTTCTTCTTCTGATTAAATGATTATATTTTCAGCTGGGAAGAAAGAAGCCCCGTTTAATTGCTTAAAAATTATTTGTCTACAAATCAATTGCCTATATGTATTATTGCCTACAACTCGATTGCCTATTCTCTACTTTGAAGACAAAAATTATTTTGTTATAATTTAGTACTTGTAAGCAATCGATTTGTAGACAATAATAACGTGTGTATAACAAACATTATTATTA
>Ga0157364_1009363_pt1 | contig 10137 bp, 3 predicted proteins | sample AttsexASBM2_FD_111476 | JGI IMG/M metagenome (GOLD analysis project Ga0157364, IMG submission 111476) | Fungus gardens microbial communities from leaf cutter ant in Ribeirão Preto, State of São Paulo, Brazil - Atta sexdens ASBM2 | ecosystem: Host-associated > Fungi > Mycelium > Unclassified ... | reverse complement strand
TTCAGAAATGGTGTGTTAAGCAAGGAGAATTAATTAGATTTATTACTTAATATTATTATATGTAAGACTTTAATTCAATTAAATTCTGATTTGATAAAATCGAAATTAATATTCAGATCTGAAGACAGAACAGTCTATTGTAAGAAAATATCGTAATAAATATTCAGGTATCTTTCTCTCTTTTTCTCTTTCTTGCATGTTCGACGTGTCAGAATGTTAACCCTTAGCTCTCCGACGTCGGCATTCCTTGTCAAGCATTCTATCTCGAAAACAATTCTTTATACGCTCAATTTCATAGTAGGAATTATTTGCGAATACTTCTGTTAAATTATTACGCTCGACTTCACAGTAGCGTACGAAGTCGTCACTATTTAGGTAAATAGAAAGAATGGTTTTGCCAAAGTATTTAAAAATTTAGTTAAGTATAAACTTAAAAATAATTTTGTTGGAGACAACTTATAGAAATATTTAAGAAGATATAAAAATAATTAAAATGCTCAAGCTCAATTTTAGCTTTGCTAAAATATCAAAACTTCTTACAACATTGCTTATTATGCTTAAGGATGTATCAAATTATATTAAATTATTTTTTTATGTATTTAGTTAAATTTTTATGTACAAAATCTTCTTCTTTGAACAAAATCGCTCCGTTCATATAATTGTACTTCAAATTGAAATATCAGATAAAACCCCTTGAATTGAAGCAAACAATACAATTTCGCTGCTCAATGACTAAAAATTTTACTCACAAAGGCGCTAGTTTTAGCTTTTTATAAAAATATTGATATTTTATTATTTAAATAAAAAATAAATAAATAAATAAAAATTATCTTTAAATTTACCGCAAAGATTATAGATTTGTGTACCAAATTGTTGAAAGACACTTCATAATTGTTTAATTTTAAGTGATAGACCGATTAATAAAATATTTGCGCAAACTATGATTTTGATTATAATGCAATGAGTGTTTGAAAATCAGCTTATATAAAAATATATATCGCGAAAATTCGTTTTCACATGTAAGGAAATGATTTCTCCTTTCCTGGCTACCGAGAATAGCTAAGTTCTTACGGTATCATGAAAGTGTTTATATCTCTCTTTCTCTTTTGCTCTCCGTGCATCATCGACCGCAGAAGGTGTTCTGGGCTTCGTCAGAGCAAGAGTTTACAAAGCGTTGCCAATTCACCTACCCCGCCCTCTTTCGCACCTATTCCGATATAGCATAAGCCTATTCTCGATTTTTTTCCATCCGCAAAAAGCACAAAAGAATCGTATTTACTTGTCGCGGAAAGAAAAGAATATATCAATGGTCAAAAAATCGTTAAAAAAATTGCTTAATAGATATCTCGAATTATAATAAATGACATTATTAAAAATATTACAATCGTTATACATAACGCTATATTAAGAAGTATTTATAAAATGTGTGTGTATGTGTGTGTGTGTGTACACACACACACACACACACACACACACACACACACATATATATATATATATATATATATATATATATACATTTAAATAAATACGATGAGTGCAATGAAAATCAATTAAAAAATAGATCAATGACAATCTGAAGTATCATCAAAAAAATTCAAAGAGCACTAATTTTTGTCGATCTAGAAAATTAGAGAGAAGCACTTTCGCAAATGATTAATCGTTAATTCAAAGTAATGGTTTGAGCAGACTGATAAGATCGAAACAATCTCTGAGCGCCGTGAAACTTCACGGATACGCAGTAATCACATCACCAGATGCGAGACACTCCTGATAGTTCATCAGAAGATTTATCTGACTTTTTCAATCAAGTCGACTTATCGTTCCCATGATCGTTTATATCAATCTATTTGTTGATTTGTTCCCAATAATGATCATTGTGCAAACGTTTATTTTAATATTTTAACAAAACACTTTTTTGTTTAAACACAGGAGTGTTATACAACTTTCATTCGTATTACTCTTAAATCACGTAGAATTATATTATTCATTAGATCAGATCAATCATTGTTAGTATAATTGAGTTGGTCACTGCGAAAATCGGGAATGATCTTTCCAATATGAGAAAAGAGAAAGATATTTAACAAAAAATATCGTTACGTGGGAAGATTTTCGTAGCGTACATTCGGCTCGACAGATGCAAGTACTCTTATATCGTATGTCTACCAAATCGCGATAAAAAAGTATGAAGCGGGCGTTTGTTTGCTTTGACAAGTATTAAAAGTATGATGGTGCACGTAGTCAGCATAGGACAAGTGTGACTCGACCACTTAGATCTCACTGAAAAACCACGGCACATCCATGTGTAGAGTTGCTCTCCCTAATTACGTGTCTCGAATAAGATGTACTCATTGTACATACGTGTGATATACATATATGTGTGTCCCAAAAAGATGCGCACACAATTGCGAAATTAATTTGCATCTGATTTAATGACTCGCATAGGCAACGCGTTATATATAATTCAACAATCTCACTACTAGATATAATAATATATAATTAAAGAGACAAAAAAATGAATACTTTTAACAAATTTAGATAAAACTTTACACGCATATATTGCGATTATAATTATAAATATTATTCTTATCTTGACAATCTTAAATACATCAAACAAATATTATTAATAATTTGCATATATAAATTAGATAAAATCATTCAATTTTCTTCAATTATTCAATTAATGTCATTTCAACAGTATCAAAACGATATTTAACGCTATTTAATTAGAATAAAGACGAGTAATTGACATCGGCAGTAAATAATTGGTATGAATATTAATACACTAATAAAAATAAAAAATACAATGACAAAACAATAATATACAAAGTATATTAATTGTAAATTATCAAAATTTATATTTATTCCGATTACATTGGTATTTATAACGCGTAACTAAACTTTGCAAAGTTTTACTTTTTTATTTGTGCGCATTTTCTTATAATAACAAGCACAAACTGTACAAAAATAATATATTAATATTAATAATAAATTAATGATATACATAATAAGTGTATACGGAATTTTTATATCAACACATTTCTGAAGATGCGATTTTAAGATAATGCCGGGTTCGCTCAACCGATCCGACGCTTTTATAAAGAAAGTGCAAAGAATGCGAACTCATTGATCGCTGAATTAAGCCAGCAATTGACAAGTTAAATTCAAGACTAATCGTTGTTCGTTCAATCGTTGTTCGTTCAATCAGGCAGCCGCAGTCATTTATTACACCACGTGGGGTATAAAAAATACGCATGAGAAAAACAGGATTTATAAAAAGATATATCTATATGTATACATATATATGTTATTTATAATTATGTTAAGTTGATTTCGTAAATCTCCGAAATAAATTAAATATGATACTTAAAATTATAATTTAATATGATATTTTTTTTTCTAATTATGTCTTTAAATAAAATTTCATCATTTTAGTAGAAAAGATAATATTGTAACAAAAAAATTTTTCTAAATATAGAATTTGGGTGAGTGTAAAATATTTATTTTAATACAATTCAAGAAATATGAGGAAACGATTTTGCTAAAGTATCTAAAATTTAGCTTTAGTTACAGATCTGAAAATAATTTTGTTGAATCATCAGCAGTAAATAATAAAAATAATATTTACATAGAAATCTCAAACAATAATACAAAAAGTTTTGACATTCTAGCGACTAATTTAAATAACACATTCTACATAATTATTTTAATAATTCAACAAAATTACCTTCAGACCTGTATCTAGCTATATTTTTAAATACTTCACCAAAATCTTCCTTTCTGCAAAAATTATATCATTATTTAAAACGTTTTGATGCTTCATTTTACGATTATCTGTTACAATAGTGCAATATTGGAAGCATTTTTTAATTAATAACCATAATGCTATTAAATCAATTATAAATGTGTATATATATATATACATATATATATATATATATATATGTATAGCAAAAAAAAGGATTTATATAAATTAATTATATAAAATCTTGTCTTTCTCTATTAATAAAATATAAAGTTCTACAAGACAAAATTAAAAAATTATAGTCATTTTGTGTACGATAAAATGAAATTCATTCGTAAATTAGAATAAAATATGTTCCTATTTTTAAGCAAAAAAATCGATGTAACATCCATTCATTGAAACCGAAAGAATTAATGAAGGCCATCAACGTTTTTTTTCTGAAGATGAGGATAGAAATCATCCTGTGCGTGGGTATGCTGTTCCAGGATTCGCGCGCGAATCCAGGAACCTCATTGCGTATGTAGGACAGACAGTCAGGGTTGAAATAAAGACGAATCGTTTCTTGCCAGCAATCGTGATTGGTCTCGGGGGTGTGAAAAGAGGTGAAAGACAATGAGATGGAAAAACACCATCGATGTCTTTAATGACGCTGTTCCACCATCTATATAAAACCCCGAGGATCACTATCGTACCTGACATTATTCCGTTACGGAGTCTCGAGAAACGACGTATCCGAAATGATCGTCACCGGGAATCTCGTTAGTCGCGCAACTACCATCTGCATCTTGGCTATGCTGCTCTGCTTGGGGTCTCGCGCTTCCGGTGAATACGGTAATATCGAGTTTTGCGTACGCAGTCATTAAAGTCTCGATTGGTTTTATTAATTGTGCGTTCGTAGAAGCGAGGGAAATGGGCTTGAACGGCGGATCAAACGATGGCTCGTGTATCGAAGGCAAGTGTATGAAACGTACCACGCAGGACATCACCAGCGGTATGTGGTTCGGACCACGTTTAGGAAAACGACGCAGATCGGACGAGAAACAGGAAGTGAGTCCCGAGATAGAAGTTCTGGCGAATGCGTTGGACGGCGTGCGTTGGGCGATTCCCGGTGAGAATTAATTGAAATCTTTTTCATTTCATCGCTATATAGACATTATTATGACTCGAACTTGCACATTATTTTGCTAGTATAAGAGTACCTTCAATAATTCTATTCTTTCATCATAATTACATTTAATCGATAGTATTGTCAACTTTTGCTATAATGTTAAGTTTGTCTTCCACATAGTAAGATTCTTCGAACAGTACAAAAAAATTTTTTTATGATAAAATTATATATAGAGATATACAATTTTCGAGTTATGAACAATCATGAAAAATAAAAATGCTCTTACGAACTAAAGCTAATAGAATTATTAGAATAAAATTGTTGTTAATCTTATAAATATTTTTTTTATTAATTCTATTCAAACAAAATTTCAGTCTCCTTTTTATTATCTTTAAATTCTCCTCGTAAACTTGACTAATTTATCTTATATATTTTTACTATTTATTTATATATATATATATATATATATATATATTTATATATATATATTTATATATATTTATTTATATATATTATATTTATATATATATATCTTCTATAATGGTTATTGCACGAATTTTTGGACTTTAGTCTTATAATTATTTGTTCCTGTAATCACATTTCTCAGCATCAAATAGTAAGTCACACATTTTCATTAGTATTTATAATTTGCCAATAACACGATACCTTTTCACATTCGTTCCAGAAATGAATTGTATAAGATTGCAACGAAATTCATTTACCTCACTTAGGATCTTTCAATTTTTTAGTGGCTACTATTGATGCATGGGTGATGTCTTATATTTTTGAAGAACTATATTAACACTGATGATGACTCTAAAAAGAATCGAAATATTCGTTTTTAATAAAATACATGCAATCAATTTTCTGCACTGATTAACATTATTATTTGATCACGTATTATTTGATTTCAACAGCTGCGTTATATTCTCATTTGGCCGATTTCTCAGAATCTACCCGAAAAGTTTCGTTGGAAATTTATCTAGAGAAGAGATATTTCATTTAACGTTCTGATGCTTTGAATGACATCATCAAAACTTATTGATTTATCGATTCGTAAATTTCGAGATATAATTTCGATTCAATATAATCCATATAATTTTCTTTACCATTAAATATGATTGTCAAGAATAAATTTCAGCTAACGACAAGAGACAACCGTCTCAATTTACACCGCGTTTAGGACGAGGATCGAGCGAGGATCTATCCTCCTACGGAGATTCGTACGAAGTCGACGAGGACGACCGTCTGTTACCGCCGATATTCACATCTCGTTTAGGACGACGGTTTCCTTGGATTCCGTCGCCGAGACTTGGACGTCAATTACGCAACGTATTCCAAAAACTATAGATTTTATCCGATAAAAAATAAAAGATCATTAAAAGTTGAAGAAAATAGACTTGCGCGATTGTGCAGATCTGATGACACGACACAGCACGATTATATGTAAGATATAGAGAAATAAAGTACATATATATATTTGTATTGCGAAACTAACTATTATTCTTTTTCTTGCATTTTGTGAAATTATAATTCTGTAAAAATGCTCTATTCTCTAAAAGTAAATCAACGTATTATTTATTACTTTATTACTGACTTCAATGCTACACTTATAACTTATTCGCTGATAAAATTATCAACGAATATTTATTGTTTTTCGGTATAATACTGATTCACTTTTAGAGAGTATCATGCTCATTAAAAAGTCCATCACATAATTTAAAAATTTTTCTCTTTTCATTTATCATTATTATAGTAAAGATTATTTTATAAAATGTAAAAACCCAATTGGATTAAAGAGTAAAAAATGTATATTCCAGTAAGTAAACGAGCATAAGTAACACATAGCGCTTACAAAGCATTAAGAAAGCGCATATAATTTAAGCACTTTGCAGGCGCTGTTGTGCTTGATTACTACTTAGATGGATTGGACTACTTAGACTACTTAAATGGTTTAAAGAAGATTCACATTTTCAGAAATACACGTTCGCGAATGTTAAAATAAAGCCTTTTCAATCCGAATTAATTTTTATTCGTTTATAGGAATTGCATCAAACACATTTCTATATCTTTAAATAAAAATAATATTAACTTTTTCTATGCATCATGTATACTGCTCAATTCAAAATTCTGAATAAGAAATGCAGTTTTTCAATCCAATTAAATCCAGTTGAATCCAATTGAATAAAAAAAAAACTTTTCCTATTCATTGGATTTAATGGAACAGAATAATGAACTAAATACATAAGATTCATAGCAGTAATATTACAGCAATATTTTTATTTTTCATTGCAATATAACAGAAATATTACGGAAATATTATTGTGATATATCACAATTATATTACTGTAATATCATATAATATTTCTTCAATTATATCACAATACAATTATATTATGTGATATTTATATTTCTGTAATGTTTATTGCAAATAATTAAATCAGTTTAATGAATGTTTAAAAAATTACTGAATTGATATTTTTAATATTATTTTATATATTTTATATGTTTTATTTTTAATATTATTTTATATATTATAAGAATTGTTCCATATATTAATTATATTGATATTAATTAGAAAGCAATTCTAATTGTCGATACAATAACTATCAAATTATTTGAATTAAAAGTTATGACCGTCGTTCATTATTTATTTAATTATTATGAAAAAAACTATTCGCAAAATAAATTTTATGAAATTAACAACATTTAATATTTTAACAACGCGAATATAATAACAATGAAAATAAAGAATCTCGCGATTATTTTAAAATTATATAATAGCAATATGTAGAAATTTTTATAATAAATGAATACAATTCAACTATACTTATAACATTCCATAAAATATGAATTTAATTCCCTTATCATGTTAATGTGAAGAAATAATATTGCTTACTTAATGCACTGTTTATTTGACATTTAATTATAATAATACACGTATACTACGCATAGCTAATGTGACTACACACGAATCATTTGGACATTCGCGTCATCTCGTGCATATGCGCATATGCTTGTAATTCCTTATGAATTTTCAGAGTATTTAAAGTATTAAAACTTGAAGTATTCATATTATAATGAATTGTTGAGAAATACTTTAAGAACTCTGTAGAATGAAGACTATTAATAAATAGATAAATTAATAAATAGATGTAATAAATTAAAACTGCAATTAAAAATATTAAGAATACGCAAAAATATTTTCTTCTTGGTACGATCAACAATTCCAACATGGTATTAAAGGAAAATCTAGAATAGTGTATCTATTAAGTAAGTTTGTACAAAGATGTACATGGAAGAACATAGCCGCTATTTTCAGCGTTTTGAAAAGGGTTGAAATATCTCTCTCAAGAGGAAGTGTGATAGCGGAAGAAAGAAGAGGCAGGGTGCCGAACTACAGAGAGTAATTTCTCGACCGGAACTACTGGCCATGTGGCAACGTAGAAGACGATCATAATCGTAAAACAGCAAGGCAGAGCAGATACAAGTTAGCTTCTAGTCCCGCGCTTTACAACGGTACCACATATCGAGGATTGCTCGTAAAACGCACCAGAAAAAATGCTTTCGATGATAGCTTCAGAATATTAACGCTGATCGTGGCAACACGTTATACAAGACATTCGTAGATAAATACCTTCTCAAAGAGAAATTCTTTGACTAATCTTCAAATTAGTTTCTTCAGAAAAATCTTCATAAAAACTAACTTATAAACAAATCGTTATTTAAATATAAATGTCAAGACTCCATTCATTCTTTAACATTCAATTGATTATCGACATATTTAACAAATTAAGAAATTAAATTTTGCAATAAAAATCTTTCATTTTAAAAAAATATATTAGTAATATTAATTATTTTAATATCTAATATAACAATACTTATAAGTATAAGTATGTTTGCCACAGACAAAATAATAAACTTTGTATTTTTTATCAAAATTAATAATACTGAAGATATTGCTTCTTAATTAAATAAAATAGAACAATAAATAATTGTAATTATATAAAATTATCTATGAACTGAATAAAAAAAAACTAATATTTTAAAATAACATTCTTGATAGGACTATGATTTACTATAATGACTGTTGATATAACAAAATAAAATTCGAATTCCCGAAAGAACTTTCGGGACGATCGCATAAACATGGTCATACTAAATCATGGTAGATAAATAAACAATTGCTCATGCAAAGATCATCATGCACATCAGCCATGTGACGTTAAAGCATGGAAAAAACATTGAAATCTGTATAATTATGAATTCATTTCTATATTCTGTAAATGTATGTTCCTACAGAACTGAAATCATTCATATTAAACGTTGCAGTTTTACATTAAATGTAAATATGTAAACACGATTCCTTTTAGATGTGTTTACCGTATTGCAGCTTCAAATTCACTAAAATTATATCGATTGCTTTATTAAATAATCTTAAAGTAATGAATCATTTTTTATTTTTTTATTAAAAATATAAATAAAAAATAAGCTCACGTTACTTTAAATAATTCCATCAAATACGTACATTTTGTTTTTATTTTTCATTATTTCTATTCATATTAAATTTTAATTAAATTATATTTTGCTTCCATTTCTTTTTAACATTTATCATATCATTTATCAGCAACATAAATCCATAGATTCACTTTTATGCGTTGCTAAGGGAATTGGGAATCACAATAATTGCACAAAGCTTAATAGTTTAAAAAATAAAACAAATTAAATATAAACATAGCAATAAATTAAATATAAAATAATAAAAATATAAAATAAACTTTGACCTCACTCACTTGGAATTTTAATTTCAAGTTCAAATCCAACCAGTAAGATACAGCGGAGTAATTTGAATAATTCATCTGTAAAATATAAAACAGAAAACTCAAATATTTAAGGAATATTTACTCAACATGAAAAATTATTCTTTAAATCTTGAAGTGCAACATCATTTTTTTCGATTTGTACAATTTTTATTGAAAATCAATTTGAATAAGAAGTAATTTGAGTAACATTGAAAATGAATATTGCAATAAAAACTAATTCTCATAAAAATGTTTCATCATTGTCAGCTCGTTTTTAGCTCGCGCAAACGGTTCTAATTTGAATAAACGCGCATTCCACTCAATGAGTTCGATGTTTTAAGTAGCAATTAACAAGAATTTTTCCGTAAAAACGAAATGGTAAAATCGATTGCACACGACTATATGAATATACGTGAGTTGTAATAATATAGAATATTTTTGAGTGATAAAAACGTGCTGATGTGTTGTGTAAATTTGAGGTG
>Ga0157364_1009362_pt1 | contig 10137 bp, 11 predicted proteins | sample AttsexASBM2_FD_111476 | JGI IMG/M metagenome (GOLD analysis project Ga0157364, IMG submission 111476) | Fungus gardens microbial communities from leaf cutter ant in Ribeirão Preto, State of São Paulo, Brazil - Atta sexdens ASBM2 | ecosystem: Host-associated > Fungi > Mycelium > Unclassified ... | reverse complement strand
GACCATTAGGTATTTGTATATAAGGTAGACCATCTTGTACAGAGTTCTCTATCGAGTTCTCTTGTGTTAACCCAATACAAGGTTCTTCCCATTGACCAACCCTAAGGTCTTTGAGTTGTAACAATCTTAGAGTTGGTTGATGAAAAAAATCTTGGATTGAGTTAACACAAGAAAACTTGATAGAGAGCTCTATACAAGATAGTCTATCTTATATATTAAATCTACATAGTCTGTGCTAACTACTTCTAACCTACCCTAAACAGCCATGCATTAGCCTTGAAGTCAACATAGGTTATACATGTTATATAACATTATCTTTCCAGAAACTTTTATGTTCTTCTATGAGTCTTGTGACCATTACTATGACTATGTTATCTGATGTGACTGACAACGTGATCTTGTCACTCTAACCCTAACCCTAGTTCTAAAAATAGAAAAATAAAATAAAAAGAAAAAAGAAAAAGAAAAATAAGAAAGAAAAATAAGAAAAAGTTAAGTCCACTGCTTTCAGCTTTGATATTAGAAGAAGATAACCAAGAACAAGAAGTTTGACAAAACAAAAAAGTCCAAAATTTTTTTGAAGTTTGTTAACTGAGAAAAGATTTGTAATTTGTAGTATCTGTTAATGAGTGATTTAGAAAATCAATTGGGTATAAGAGCCTAACAAATTGTGTTTTGGGTATGGAATCCCAGGAAGGATAGATATACAAATTCTAGAGTACAACATAGACAGAATTGAGGATATATTCCACAAAACACTCAACAACTACAGAGATTGTTGGAGTTTTGGTTGGATAAAAGAACTAACATCTTTGAGGACATAAGAATGGAATTGAGACTCTATCTACTACTTTATTCAAGTAACAGAGAATTCCTAGTACCTAGCAAAAGAGGAACAGCAAAAATTGTAAATACTCTGGATATTTTTGGAGTTTATATCCTTATAGAATGTTGAACACAAAATGTTGAATAGAGCAGGATAGAAGTGTTGTTGGTCTAACAAATACAACACATGGATGAAATCAGTGTGCTAAATAGCAATTTTAACTGCTTGGAGATTTCTTAACTTGAAAGTCCAGAAATGAGATGGACATGGAAATCCAAGAAAATGGTGAAGCAGAGAGAAAGTCAAAGTTTGACTAAGTGACCAATGGTGTATTAGCTGTAGTGTAAGAATAGAGCAAAAAACTTCTGCAAAGATAGAAGAAAAAGTGTTAGGCCTAAATCCCAGCAAATCAAATAGATTTTAAGTTGAATAGGCCAGATATCCAAAACCAAAAGGTAGAGCAAGTCTGCAGAGTAACATGGAAGTCCAGATTCATGTATTCACTAGAATAGGTATAGTAACAGCTTTCAGAATGTTGGTATGAAAAATTACCCAAAACAGCATTGAATATCAGAGATAGCAGAGATACCAAGAAAGGGAGTATAAAGGAATTTAGAGCCTACAAAGGAATTAGTAGACTCAGAGTCAACCAAGAAGCAGTCTTAGTCAGAAATTTAGAGAAAAATGGAAAGCTACCATTATAGTGAGTACATGGCCCAAACCTTAAGCTATTGCAAAAAAGGAATGCAATGCAACTATAAGAAAGATAGCCTGATAACACTGTTAGGTATGGTTCACACTTCAAGGTGAAAGTCCACATTGCTAAGCTCATTGCATAAAGTTTCTATACTTTGTACATGTTCAAGTCAACTCTACAGACTTTCACCTTCAAGTATGAACCATGCCTAATATCTATACATGTTGACCTTAAGATAGACACATGGTCATTTAGAGTAGGCTAATTGTAGTAGCATGGACTATCAGTCTAGAGTATATAAGATAGACAATCTTGTACAGAGTTTTCTATTGAGTTTTCTTGTGTTAATCCAATATAAGGTTCTTTTACTTGATCTACTCTAAGGTCTTGTAATCATAACATACAGGTTGTCAAAAAGCTTTATAGCTTCATAATTTCTTTTATTCTATTCAAATTTCTATTACTACTCTTTATTTTGATAATTAGTCTGTCATCAATCTCATTGCTACTAGCAATATCAATGAACATTCCAAGTATATTAATATGAAGTATAGATTCATTTGTGATTGTAATAAATCTAGTTATATTTCAACTTTGTACATTTCTACAGATCAACAACCTGTAAATAGCTTCACTAAGCCTCTCTCTAGTGAAGTTTCCTGCATTCATAAGTAGTCTTGGTCTTATATAAATGACTGCTCACTAAGCGGGGATATTGCCTCTATAAACATGTTTTTTTTTCATCTTGTGTATTACATAATTCACTCCTTTTATTTTTGTGTAGCTTTTCATCTACCTCAGTCCTGTTCTATGGGGGGAAGAGATGGTATAGTGGAAATAAATCCCCATTCTACATAGATTATGCTTACCTCAAACCTACTTGAGGTTATGGGTTCAATTCCTAAGTAATCCTTCATGTTGGGAAACTGCATAAGTAAGGTTAAGATTGATTAACTATAAATAATCTTTTGTAAATATAGACTGCTACCACATTCTATGTAATAAATTGTTGTTTTCAAAAAACAAAAAAGTCCTGTTCTATGATTCTAAAATGAGTGTCAGATGTATGAAGCCTGGACACTAGCTCTTTTATTTAATATTTTATTTTTCTTTTCTTTTTGAAATTAGGGTTAGAATTAGATATGACATTATGATCACACTGTTACATATTAGTTATACCAGATGACACAGTCACAGTAATGATTACAAGTCATAAGGTTACAGAGAAGGGTGTAGAAGGTTCTGAAAGAGTGAGATCATCATAACACGACTTACATATGTTGGCCTTGAGACGAACACATGGTCTTTAGGATAAGCTAGAGAAGTAGTAGCACAGACCATCATCATTTAGTATATAAGATAGATATTTCTGTAAAGAGTTCTCTATTGAGTTTTCTTATGTAACCCTATATAATGGTTCAGCTCATAGACCAATCCTAAGGTCTTTAAGTTGTAACATTAGAACTTGATAACCCTTCTTGAGACTGCCTAGCACAGGACCCTCTCTATTCACTCTTCTTTTACTCTCTTACCATCCTCAACTGAAGGGCAACACTGTCTTTTAGTCAAGAAGAATAGCTAGACCTTAGGCTTAAAAGGAGTGCTAATCAGATGGAGGAAACCTAGTTATTTGTTTATACCAAAGTCCACTAGTGCAGGTAGATGTATTACCTTGTGTGGACATTGTTAGTTAGTTTTTTTGTATAGAAGCCCCATACTACAGTGTCCCCTTATGATCTGTTCACACAGAGGAGCAACATTATCCAGTAAGGAAGCGTCTAGCTTAAAAATTCCCTTCTTAGGGATACTAGTCAGGAATTTATTAAGGCAGTAGATAAGTAGTTAGTAAATAGGATGAGATGGACAAGAAGAGTATCACTAGCCTTTACAGAAAAAAGAAAATGACGAGTTCAGAATACAAATCAGAAACTGAATCCAATACAGGATCAGCTCTCTCAGATCAGCAGTTACCACTACTCACACCACTACCTGCATTACTATCACCATCATCATCACCACCAACAACACTACCATCACTATACACTATGAGTCGACACAACATTAACTTAGAACAGGTGGTCTAACAGCAACAGGAGTAGCTAGTAACACTGCAAGCAATAATCACACAAGTAGGGTTAGGAGAAGCAGAGGGAGTGGCAGTATTCACATGATCCAATATACAGGTTGAAGTAACAAGGCTGCAAGAGTTTGATGGGAGTTCTAGAAAGATAGCCAGATTCATTCCAACATGCAAGCTATATGTACAAATGAGGATGAGAGAGGTATCAGTAGAAGAACAAATACAGTGGGTGCTATCATATAAGAACATAAGAGAATTTTTGGCAGACATCAGAAAGGAATTTGGAGAAGGAGATGAGGAATCGGTGAAAGTAGCAAAGTTAAGGAGGTTGGAACAGGGAGAAAAAACAATGGAGGAGTTTGTACAGGAGTTCAGGAGAGCAGCAAGAGGAAGTAAATATAAGAAAAGACTTTTGGTGGAAGAATTCAAAAGAGGAATAAATGTAATGATACCCAAAAGTTGATGGAAGCAGAATACCAGTCAAGCTCAATTGAGCAATAGTATGATAGTGTGATTGCTCTGAACAGGAATTGAAGGGAAAGTAGGAGGAAAGAAGAGAGGCTGAGAAAGCAAAAAAACAACAGGACACCAGCTCCAAGGGTGAACAATGGAGAAATACAATGGTAGCAAATGTCCCAGCCTCAAGTTTGGCCAAGGAGGCAAGAAGCATCTCCACAGCAGGCTCAAGCAGAACCAGTCCCAATAGAAGGAGTGGAAAGAATGAATACAGTAATAGTATGCCCCAATCAAAGGGTAGTGTTTGTACAATGCAACCCATATGCCATAGAAGTAGACAGGGGAAATAGGAACTGCTATAACTGTGAGGGATTTGGGCATTTGACAAGGAATTGCAGAAATAGGGGAACAGAAAACAGAATTGGGGAGAGTGTTATGGCAACCACTAGACACAAAGTCCAATGATAACACAAGTAGTAAAGCTCTCAGTTAAGCAATCAAGTGGGGAAAACACAAGAGAACTCGACAAGGAGCCTCTATTAAATTAGAGTCCTATTTATACTGTTACATGTTAGTCTATGCTACTACCTCATGTCTGCCTCACGTCTTACTCAAGACCACCATGTTGCATCTATGTGCCCTGACATCATCTTCTAGATTCTTCTACCATGTTCTAGACCTATGATGTCACATCATGTGTCATGTAATGTGACTGCAGTGTCATGTGCCTCTTTATTGTCCAAAATCAAAAAGAAAAAGAAAACAAAATTAATATAAAATCAGAAAAATAAAATAAAATAAAATAAAAATTGTTAGTATTCAAGGTGTTCCATAACAGAGGGAAGAAGACTGGAATATGGACAGAGACTAGAAGGAAATAATGGACAATATAATTTAAATAGAGAAAGAGATCTGGTAGTCTTCAACTAAGTCTCAATAACAATAGGTTTGCAATGCTCTCTAAAGTAGTAGAAGATATATCTACATGCAACCTGGACAATGGGAACATGCTAAGAGAAGTGACAGTGAAAATTAGATTGGAAAGAATTGATACGCAAGAAGGAATAATGGTAGAAGCATTGTTAGATAACAAAACTATAGAATTGGTGATGAGCTCAGAATTCACAAGGAAGCAGAGGTTTAGATTAAAAAGGATTGAAAACCCAATATATGTAAGAAATGTGAACAGAAAATTCAATAAGGAGAGGACAATTGAAAATACAATGAAAGTGAATGTTTATTATTAGAGACATAGAGAGAGGATGAAGATAGATATTATTGGGTAACAAAAATAAAACATAATCTTGGAAATGCCATGGCTAGCCCACCACAATCCTGAGATCAATTGGAGAATAGGAGAAGTAAAAATGATGAGATGTCCAAAGGAATGTGGAAGGTAGTAGAGATTAAAACAGAGAAAGTCAGAGTGGCAGAAACAGGAGAAAGAAGAGAAAAGAAAAGAAGCAGGGAAGAAAGACAGAGAGAACAAAAAAAAACCAAAAGAAGGAAAGAGAAATGGGAAATTTGGGAAGAGGAGAAAGAAGCAGTAAAGTCAGAGAAAGAGACTAAAAAGTTGGTCCCAACAAAATTCCATAAGTGAATCTGTATCTTTGGCAAGAAGGCAAGTAAATGAATGCCCACAAGGAAGCTGTGAGATCATATAATAAATATGAAGAAGAGGTTTGTGCTAAGAAAGGAAAAGGTATATCCATTATCAAGGGAAGAGCAGGAGAAGGTGTGAGAGTTCATAATAAAACAATTGAGGAAAAGGCATATTAGACTCTCGAAATTGCCTCAAATGGCACCAGTGTTTTTTGTAGGAAAGAAGGATGGAAGAAGCGGATGGTACAGAACTATAGGTACTTAAATGAGTGGACTGTAAAGAACAATTATTCTTTGCCCCTTATTTTGGACATAGTAGAGAACATCGGTACCAAAAGAATATTTATGAAGATAGACCTGTGATGGGAATACAATAATGTATGGATAAAGAAAGGAGATGAGTGAAAGGCAGCATTCACTATCCTAGAAGGGTTATTCAAACTAACCATGATGTTCTTTAGATTAATGAATTTACCTGTGATGTTCCAGACTATGATGAACAAGATTCTATGGGATCTTATTAATACTAGGAAGGTGGTGAGCTTCATAGATGATGTAATTACTGGTACAGAGAAAGAGGAAGGACATGATGAGTTGGTAGAAGAGGTAGTAAGAAGGTTAGCAGAGAATGACTTATATGTGAAACTGGAGAAGTGCAAGTGAAAGATTAGGGAAGTAGAATTTTTAGGAGTTGTAATAGGACTAGAAGGGATAAAGACAGAGGAGAAAAAGGTGAAAGGGGTCTTGGATTGGCCAACACCAAAGTGTGTCAAGAATGTGTAGAAATCCCTAGGACTGGCAAATTATTATCATTGATTTATCAAGGACTTTGCATCTATAGCTAGACCATTGCATGATATGGTCAAGAAAGATCAAAAGTGGGAGTGGACAGAAAAATAAGAGAAGGTATTCAGGAAGTTGAAGGAGAGGTTTACAAAAGAACCAGTATTGACAGTACTGGACCTAGATAAGAAAATGAGGATGAAAGTTAACATGTCAGACTATGCAATGGGAGGGATATTATTTATAGAGTGTGAAGATGGAAAGTGGCAACCTATGGCCTTCCTCTCAAAATCTCTAAATGAGACTGAGAGGAATTATGAGATTTATAATAAGGAGATGCTAGCGGTGATAAGAAGGCTGGAAAATTGGAAGCACTTATTAGAGAGTACTAAGTACAAGTTTGAGGTTTGAACAGACCATAAGAATTTGGAATACTTTATGAAGGCACAGAAATTGAACTGAAGACAAGCACATTAGGCATTATATTTGTCAAGGTTCAACTTCACTCTGAAACATGTTCCAGGAACAAAAATGGAGAAGGCAGATGGACTTAATAGGAGACTGGACTAGAAAGTAGGTGTAGAAAAGGATAATGAAAATCAAATATTTATTAAGGACTGTTGGTTATATAGCTTACATGAAGTAGTAATAAAGAGACCAGAAGTAGATATAGTAGAAAAAATAAAAAAAGCTAGGAGTAAGGATGAAGAAGTAGTTAGAGTAGTGAAAGAGATAAAAAAGGCAGGAGTAAAAGTAGTAAGAGGATAAGAATAGCAGATAGAGGGAGACTTGGTGTTAAAGAAAGGAAAGATGTATGTGCTGAAGGATAAAGAGTTAAGAGTAGAAATAATCCAGTTGCATCATGATATACTGGTAGTAGAACATGGAAGAAAGTGGAAGACGACAGAGTTGGTAGCCAGAAGTGATGAGAGATGTTGAAAAATATGTGGAGGAATGCGATATGTATCAGAAGATGAAAAATAGAATAGAAGTGACAACAAGGAAGTTGAAGTTGAGTGAGGTACTAGAGAAACTGTGGACTCATCTAACGGTAGACTTTATCACAAAGTTACTAGTAGTAGTGAGAAAGAATGCAATCCTGGTAGTCTGTAATAGGTTGTCCAAGATGATGTATTTTGTAGCAACTATAGAGGAAACATCAGCAGAAGGACTAACAAGGTTGTTCAGAGATAATGTGTGGAAGTTGCATGGGTTGCTGGAAAGTATAGTGTTGGATAGAGAACTATAGTTTGCAATAGAGATAACAAAGGAGTTGAATAAGATATTGAGAATTGAAACTAAGCTATTGATGTTCTATCACCCACAGACAGATGGGTAGATGGAAAGAATGAACCAGGAGTTGAAATAGTACTTAAGGTTCTTTGTTGATCATAAGCAGAAGAATTAGCCAGAATGGTTAGTGTTTACAGTGAACAACAAGATACATTTGACAACTAAAGTGTCTCTGTTTATGGAAAATTACAGTAGAGAGATAAGAATGGAAGTTGATTTGAGAAGGAAAGAGAAGATAGAGAAAGTAGTGGAGTTTGCAGAAAGGATAAGAAAAGTATAGAAAGAGGCAGGAGTAGCATTGGCGAGAGCATAGGAAGAGATGAAGAGGCAAGCAGATAGGGAAAGAAAAGAAGCAGAAGTATAGAAGGTTAGAGATAGAGTAATGTTAAGTACAAAAGACTTGGTGTTCAAGAAAAGACCAGCGAGGAAATTAGTGAACTAATATATTGGTCTATATATCATTGACGAGGTAGTTTCTACCAATATGGTCAAATTACGACTGCTAACTTTGATGAGGATTCACCTAGTGGTAAATATCAGTTGAGTAGTGCAATACTGGGATCAAGTAAGAGACAGAAAAAAGAGAAAGTTAAACCAGTAGAAGTAGAAGAAGTAGAAGAATAAGAAGTAGAAAAGATATTGAACAAAAGAAAAGTAAGGGGAGTAATGAAGTATTTATTGCAATGGAAAGAGTTTATGACAGAGCAGGATAGTTAGGAAAAGGAGGAGGATTTGAAGAATGCAAGAGAGTTAGTAGCAGAGTTTGAGGGGAGAATGAATGTAAATGTGAGAAGACAAGAAAAGTTAGATTTGACAGAGGAAAGGGACTTTAGGAGGGGGGAGTTGCTGGGAAAATATACAGTGAAAATGTTGTATGGATAGGATGACAGGAAGTTTGAAAATGAATATTTAAGGAAGTTAGAGAGAAATTAGCAGAATTAAAAAGAGAAGAACAAGACAATATGGGAGAATAAACTGACAAGTTTTTCCAGAAGTAGTAATCTTGAAAGGGGGGTAATATCAGATATGCAAAGCCTAAACATTAGCTCTTTCATTTAATATTTTATTTTTATTTTTATTTTTATTTTTTCATTTTCATTTTGAACTTAGGGTTAAGATTAGAGGTAACATCATGATCACACTGTTACATATCAGTCACATCAGATGACATGATCACAGTAATGGTCACAAGTAACAAGGGTTCATAGAGAAGGGTGTAGAAGGTTCTGAAAGAGTGAGGTTATCACAACGTAACTTATATATATTGGCCTTAAGGTGAACACATGATCTTTAGGATAAGCTAGAGAAGTAGTAGCACAGACCATCATCATTTAGTATATAAGATAGATATTTCTGTACAGAGTTTTCTATTGAGTTCTCTTGTGTAATCCTATACAAAGGTTTGGCTCATAAACCAACTCTAAGGTTTTTAAGTTGTAACAGTGAGTATATTTTATTATTATAGACTAAATTTATAATATCTATAGTATTTATTATCACTCTAGATATTTATTATCTTAATATAGAATCTCATTCAGTGATTCTAAGTGTTTATTATCCCTCTGGATCTCTGCTGCTTATTTTAACAATCCCCACTCATTGTCATCATAACTTAAGAGAGGTTGTTGTAACAAAGTACACTTTTTTTTTACAAAATCAACAATTTATTATGCAGAGTATAAAAGCAGGCCATAGTAGCTACTTTGTAACTACATACATTAAGATACATATAACATAAAGCACAAAAGAGAGAAAGAGAAAAGAGAAGGAAAAGGAAAGAAGAAATAAGACTAACTAAAAGAAAATGAAGCACAAATCAACTAAGTAATGCTCTCTCTGAAGGAGAAAGCACTACTATTGAACTCTAGGAAAAGAGTAAGATAAGCTATCATATCCTTTCTTAGATTCCAATAGTTGTTGTATCTTCTGCACTTGTAAAGTATGTATTGTCTTGTTTCTATAGGATAGAGACTGCATTGTTATGATCAGTACCTCGAGGATATAGCATGGAGTTGGGTTGAGGGTATGATGACACGATCGGCTGCGCCGGAATAGTCTCAGTCAGCGCCTCATGTAGTAGATGCCACAATCTTATTTCTTCCTCCTTGTTTCCTCATGCTTTATGATTCCTTTGCTTCATGGACTACTTGTTGTTTCATCATGTACTCCTAATATATATAGCATAGATACTATCCTATATCCTTATGCTTTACCACTTATACATCTCCCTTACTCTTCCTCAAGTCTTTGCCTTAGTTGCAACCTGGGCTCAAGCTTAAGTGTCAAGACTGTTGACGATGGACTTAACTTTTATTTTCGTTTCTTATTTTATTTTCTCTTTTTCTTTTCTTTTTCTTTTCTTTTTCTATTTTTAGAACAACTCGGGTTAGGGGTTATCAG
>Ga0157364_1009361_pt1 | contig 10137 bp, 3 predicted proteins | sample AttsexASBM2_FD_111476 | JGI IMG/M metagenome (GOLD analysis project Ga0157364, IMG submission 111476) | Fungus gardens microbial communities from leaf cutter ant in Ribeirão Preto, State of São Paulo, Brazil - Atta sexdens ASBM2 | ecosystem: Host-associated > Fungi > Mycelium > Unclassified ... | reverse complement strand
TTTTTTAAATTACAAAAAAGTTCATTTTAAATATAAAGACAATAAATTATAAAATTTAAACTGTTTGATTATAATATTTTCTATCCTTTAATACGTCAAAATTACAAATTATCTTATTTGTAATTAATTTTGATGATAAAGAATAATAAGAATAGAAAAAATTATAATTTATTATCTCTATATTTAACATTAAATTTTTTGTAACTTTGTAAAATACAAAGATAAGATTTATTTTACTAATGCAAGATTTTAATTTCACAGACACATACACACACACACACACACACACATACACACACACACACATCACATATTAATATTTTTAATTAAATAAGAGAATTTCTATAGATATTCGGTCAAATGGAAATTTCTGTTACAATACATATGTGAATTTTTTAGGATTCTTCGAAATATATCCGAATATATTTTCTATGTAACTTTAATTTATCCTTCAGAATTTGTTTAACTATTGTCAGACTCGGATAATTAAAGCGACCTCTCTCACAGGTACAGCATAAATTCTTTTTTCGAAATTTACGGAATCCTCTTCTGTCCTTATGTTTACACAGAATCTCATAAAAGAAATATGTGCTCTCATTTCACTGGAAATTAAATTCGCTTTGCCGCTTTTTAAGTATTAATCGAATACTATAAACTTGTATCGGACTTTATATTGTAAATTGCACACAATTTTCTGAATAATAATATAGCGATGATAGAACAGTTATTTGTTTTCTCATCTGCCAGAAATGCGTAATTTATTAGACTAATTAAATTATTTCTAAACCATAGCCAATGCATTCAATAGAATGCAGTGATTTCATTGAGTAACACAGCGCAATAATTACTATGTAACTGATATTACAATCCGGTAATGAAATGCAAAATTATAATATTGAATTCGATGTTCTACGATGCAAATGCAAGTAAGTTTTATATTATAATTTTGATATCTAACATTCCTTTTGAAATTTTCGTAACTTTCCTTTGAGATGTAAAATCGATTTTTCACAATTCAAAAATGTTACGACGAGAATAATGGACCGCATAGAAAACTCGACAAAGGGATATAAGGAAATCATTTACTTATTCCATATATTAATAAAAGGAAATTATTTACTTATTCCATATATAGAGTAACCAAGAAGTCATGCTTTTCCTCAACTTCGATTTCTTAACAATTTTTTCTACTTCTTGTTTTATTTTGATCGATTATTCTATCTCCTTTCACATTTTCCTCCAATGTTATTATAAATATCATAGCAAATAATCCCTTCAAAATAAAATTGATAATATAAAAATAATAATTTACGTCAATAAATAGAATTTGAATTGTAAATTATATATTATATGTAACTAGATTCCAATTCTAACGAATAATTTTTACCAATATTCACATGTAAATCATATATATATGTATATATATTTTTATCATCATTATCAAACGTCAAATAATTGTACAACAATTCCTTATTACATCCGAAAATACGTATGACACTTCCTTAACTTTCAATGCGAAATAAATTGAAGGAACGCTCTTGATTATTCTCAGTTCGATTTGTCGCTGCCTCGGACTGTGAGAGAATTATTATCGGTTACGTCGCATCTGTGAATGAGAGAAAGTGCACGATTGCCTGGACACCTTGTACGAGCGGCAGCAGTCCGACAGGTACGAATGTTTATACAGCGTGCCGAGGCGAGAACACGGTTTGCACGCTCATCGCGTATGGCAGACGAGTTCGGCGACCTCACGCTCGCTCCTTTTCGCCTGCTCGGAAAATGGCAAATACGAGAACGATAAACTATTTCGCCTCCCTTCGTGCCGAAGGAGCTCACGTTCGAATCAATTCACATTCCTTCTAAGGATCAGTTCCAAGAAAAACATCATTGACGCGTAATAATACTGCCCCGACAAAAGATTCCGATCCCCGTTTACGATATTACACTCGCACTCGAATAATTCAGGGACAGATTTGAATACCAAACGAAGTCAAATTTACGCGAATGATTTTCATGGACCCGACGATTCATTGATTTGGAATACTCGATACATCGATATGTTCTCATATAACATTCTCTGATAACGATGATAATGGCAACATCAATTTCAATAGCTCGAAAATGTGATCGTAATTTTTGGGCTGTTAACACATTGTGGATACATAATAGCATTAAATTTCAATATAAATGGTTGAGTGACAGCGAAAACTCTCAAAATCACTGAGGATTAAAGTCTTGGAAATGAGATTTTCATTTTTAGATCGACAATATATAATATGTATAACATAATTTTAATATAAATTATATCATGTGATGCATTTCGATTTTAGCTTTTAAATTTTCCGCGCAGTGCAACATAATTAAACTAATTACAGACATAATTATGGATTTTAATATAGATGATCAAATAACGTATTAAAAGACATGTCAAATAAATAACATCCTGTTTTAATTTGCTTTAATTTGCAGATATTGAAAATAATGTTATTCATATATTATAGTTTCTCACGTGACAAATTTTGATTTTTAATATAAAGTTTACAAGGAGAGACTCACATATTTCACGGATTTTGCGTAATTTATTGTGAGGGAATTATTCATTAAAAAATAATCCTTGTGAATTGCATCTCTGCGGATTTTTCGAGAGAATCGTGATTTTAGGTTTCGACGACGGATTGCTTTCAAACCTCTTTCTTCTTCGTTTAAAAAACTTATTTAAAAAACTTATTTAAAATTATTTAAAATTAGAAAAATACTCTGCCAGACATGAATGATTCGAGTATAGAATCTGTAACATTCAAGTAGGATTCCTACCGCTTTACGAGTGAGAGGTGTCTGTTCGCGAAGTATTTCGAGCTTCGGATTGAAATCAAAGAATGCCAATTTTCTCAAATTTTCTCAATTTTCGAATTTAATATACATATACATATATACATAAAAATTACTTATTTTTTTATTTATATCTATCGATTTCCCTCAGATTTGAAAGCGTTGTTGTGACCTAAAATCATGATTTTTTTCGAGAAACGCAAAGGTGCAATTTATTGTTGCTTTAGAGGAATTATTTTTTGATGTCCCAGAATAACTATGTAAAAACCGATCAAAATCCGTGAAATATGTAAATACATTATGTATAATACATATCTTCTGTGTTTTATAATTATATTATAATAAATATTAATCTATACTACAAACTGTCAGTATTTTGCAATGAATATATGTCAATTCCTCATGAATGTAAGATTGAAAATTTTGTACGTCATGTATTTTCTCGAAAATAATAAATTTTATATGACATATAATTTTCTACTTGTACGAGCAAGCTCTCCGAAAATCAATAACACAGTAACCTTATCTCACAGAACAAGATCGACGAAGAGATTCTTCCTTAAAATCTCTAATCGAGAAATATCATTGGAAAAGTCTAATAACCAATATTGAAAATAAAATAATCAAGTGTTAATGTAACAAAAATAATTCTAGCTTCTTAAATATCAGTAAATATTACCAAATTTAATAATATTATAATCAACCGTTAGTGATACTTATCTACTAAATATTTATAACAAAGTAAAATTATTTTTTATTATACTAACCATTAGTATAATTAGTATAATTAAAAGTAATTTTAATTTTATTAAATATTTAGTAAGTATTACTAAATTGATATTATTAGGTTTGGTAAAACTTACTAAATGTTTCGAAAAATAAAATTATTTTTGATTATATGTATTAACCGAACATTTGATTGGCAATATTTCACTCAACATTTGGTAATCTGATATTAAACTATTTTTTCATGTATTAAGGTGATCAGTCAAATGGAATAATATGCTTACAAATAAAGATTGCAACTCAAATAACTGCTTGTCTTTATCTTTCTCAGCTGACGATGCTGAAAAGGGCAGCAATTTTTATCTCGTGCACACAAGACGCGCAGCATTGTAATAAGAGAGAGAGCAGATAACGGTTCGAGATCGTCAAACTGTCAGCGATGAAAGGGACTGAGTTGATAGATAGTTGGGGCATTTAAAAGTAATGGTATGTGTCAAATTTAGAACGAGCATTTAGCTTGCGTTAAACACTTATAAAAACCGCTAATTAAGGAGTTAGCCTCCCCCCCCCCTTGAGATTTGAAAAATCGAATCTTTTTGCTTCAACAGTTAGTTTTTAGTCATAGAAATATACGATAAAAACATTTTATACCGAAATTACATCCCTATCATACTGTTAGAACTGTCTTAGTGAAATGTACGCCTTGCCGCAACCAGCCAAGTGGTTCCAGGTGTTTCGGAGCGTTCCTTATTTTTGGCAGATATATAGGACCGTGTATCTTCCGAAAAATGCTTCTTGCTCGATATATACATAGATATATACATAGATGTTACTACAATTATACAGCTGCAATAGTGTCGGTTTTAGTGTTTACAGATGCCATTAGTGTGTATCTGGAAATCGCGCACATAATGTCATTTAGCACGTTTACAATAATCTGGAAGTATTTTTGGTGAGTAAAAATAAAATAAAAAGGATTCGCGAGATAGTGATATCGCCTGGACATTCTTGTAGGAATAACATTCGTTAGAGAAAAGTATTAAAGTAAAATATTAAATCGATATGGAATAAGAGAAAACTAAAAGCATGAGCACGTCCGTAAAAAAAAAATGAAGACTCCGAATATAGAGTATAATAGAGATATCTCCGGCTTTTGAGAATATCATTTTATTAATTTTCTGATTGTTTTTATTACATTATCACAAATATTAGTAATGCAAGCAATGTGGAACAAAAGTTACTTTCAATGACAAAAGTAAGCGAGGCTTAGGTTACCAAATCGTGATGAAATGTGAAAAATGCGATCCAACTGTCATCAATGCTATTCGACTTATTGAAAAAAAACATACGATATAAATTGCCGTATTATATTTGTAATGAGACTGCTTTGATCTTCATGGTATAACAAAATTCTGCGCTTTTATGGATTTGCCGATCCAATTTTTCTTCCTATAACACTATTATTGAAAATATTTTCACTGCTGTTGTTCATGAAAAGTCACCGAAAAAAAGCAGCTGCTGAAGAAAACATCTTAGCAAAAAAAATGAGTACAACGGTTTAGCGATATTCGATGATGGATCATGGTGCAAAAGAGGATTTTCATCTTTGTTCGGCATCGCTACATTGATTGGATGGTTTTCTGATAAATTTGTAGATGTTATTGTGAAATGTAAATATTGTAAAATGTATGAGTACTGGGAGAAGAAAAGACTCTGTTGTATACTAAGCATGGGCAGAAAAGCATGGGCGTCATGAATGCCAAGCAAACTATCAAGATTCAATAAGATGAAAGTGGATACTATCGAAATGTTTTGCCGATCTGAAGAATTACATGGTGTTAATTATTGTAACTACATTGATGACGGAGACAGCAAAACATTTAAAGGCATATTAGATCGCGAGCTTTATAATTGAGCTTGACAATTTGACTGTGCAAAAAGGAGTGCCATGTGCAAAAGCGCATGGATACTCGGCTTAGAAATTTAAAAAAAAATACTAAAGATCTAGGCGGAAAGAGTAAACTTACTGGAAAATTAATTGATGAACTTGCACTTTATTATAGTGTGGCAATCGAAAAAACTGCAACACGATTTTTGACGACAAAATTCTATATGTTTCTACAATCAAAAAACGAAGGCAACTAATAAGCTTTCAGAATATAAGCACAAGGCACCAATGAGACATGAGTTCTGTTGTTTTTGATACTATAAAATCGATTTATGAAGAGTTGAGCAGTGACGAACTTTTATCAAGATGTTTAGGACTTTCTCTCTCAAAACGGCAATGAAAGCTTTAACGCGACTTTGTGGGTTCCAAAATCTTGTGCAAGTGAGAAAAGAGTAATTGATATTGCAACAGATATTGCTGTTGTAATTTCAACGATGGATTCAGAAACGTAATGGAAATTATGAAAGTTTTGAACCTTACTTGTGTCCAATTGTTATAATTTTTGTTTTGAAGAAACAGATGCACGGCGCATTAAAATAGCGCATTAGTACAGTCTTATGACGCGGATACAGCAAAAGAGGCGAAAAAATCGTTATTGTCAAGAAAGGAAGCTGACGAAGCTGATATAGAGGCAGAAGCTTTATAGAGCAGGCATCGCAGACTGAAGATAAAAATTTTTATTTCTATAGACAAAAAAAAATCCTCTTGAAAAACTTTAAACGCGTTTTTCTCAAAACAGCATCTTTTAAATATACAACATAACTCTTATAATTTTTGTCCAATTTACTCGAAATTTGTAATGGATATTCTTTAATACGTTCTGCAAAAAAGTAGATTTTTTTCGAAATATTGAAAACTTTTTTGCAATTAACATTTTTATACGTAAATTTCAGGACAAAAAGATTTTTGTAAAATAGTTGCCATTTTGAGAAAAATCAATCATATTTTGAGAAAATTTCTACATACTCCTTTAGTCTTTGATATGTAGATAATGAAAATTCTTTATATTCTGTTCAAGGTTAAACTGTGTTTAGAATCCTATACATCGATTTGGAGTTGCAGAAAAAAAGGATTTCGTAAGTGGATCAATACGCCGCCATTTTGAACATAAAAAATTGTTTAAATATTTTTCTTATTTGTTATACGTACATTAAAGCTTTCTAAGCAGATTTTAAAAAGTTATTTATTTACCCACAAAAAATTCTCAAAGATAGGTATCATTTTAGGGGTGGGCTAACCCCCTAAAAGGATTCTAAAACTGAAAAATTAACTTTAACGCTATTTTACTAACTTACACACATACGATTTACAATAAACATATAGATATGATTTAAGAAATATTGATACTTTACTACTACATTAATATCGTATGCACACATACTCATATATTTTCTAAGACACTAATTTTTTATGTTAGATATCTAAGCTTAATTCTAAGAAATCAATTATTTGTTCATGTAATCCAGTTTAAATCTCATTTTGTTCATTATAAAATTTTTGTATGAGCAAATATTGGCACAAATTGATAGATCTAAACATTATTATTGAATTAAGAACAGTAATGTACATGAACAAACAATGCCGAGTTCTTAAAATTAGACTTGAGCTGATATTAATAGTTCTTATTTTAAGTAAATGTCTTAAGTAATGTCTTAAGATGCTAACAATTGCTCTGTGATTGGTTTATGGCATCTTAAAACTATACTTAAGATGGTTTTAAATATAAGATTCGACTATACCTTAGACATCTAATCAACGAAAATACGTTACAAAAATTTAAGCGTATGTGTACATACAATATTGATGTAGTGTAGATGTATCAATGCTGCAATGCCACGTAAACATATGTTTGTAAATCCTATTGAATCGATAAAGATGATTTTAGAATCCTCTTAAGCAATGTCTATGAGATTTTAGAGCACAAAACTTAAGCTTTAAATCTCAAACCGTAAGAACGTCTATCGAAGTTAGCTCTCCACTTTTAGAATTAACATATTTTAAGAATTTATATTGAATTGTGCTACAGAGATTTGTACTACATTGTGCTAAAGTATTATCTTTAAATAATGATAACAACAGAAGTTATGTCAAAAAATAATTTTTAACAAATCTGAACACAACTAACGTTCGAATCATTATTTAAATGCTAAGTAAAACTGCACTCAGTTGTGCCATTTAAATAATGATTTAAATAATGATGTGCCAATCTAGCACAAGTAAACACAACGTTCAGATACCAACAATATTAAAAGCATTTTACTCTTCCTTCGCACTTGATTTTTTTGTTCATAAATCGTGTTTACAATGCTTCGATGTCGACAATTGTATATTTGAGTTGTGCTAGCACAAGTTAGCACAACCTTCAAATTTTTCGACATAACAAAATATTAAGAACACTTCACTCTGACAAAAAAAAACGTTTTTTTTCCATTTTTTTAATACGATATTAATATTCGGGGACATGCAGCACAAATCTAGCACAATTTAACATATAATATAAAATACATTAATTCTAAAAGTAGGAGATTAATTTTGTATAAAAGCTTTATGTCTTAAAAGCTTATTATAAATGCCACTTTAAACATCAGGATCAAACGATATCGACATTATGCGGGATTTACGATCAAAAACACATGATATTACATGATGAATCAGATACGCAGGCAAACATATCGATCTCTTCATCATTATAACCAGTGCAATTGGAATTTACCTCTCGTTTGATCTGATGCAATTCGCAGATTAATTAATTATAAAATGAATTAATTACGTAACGGCAAACGGAGACTGAATTGCATTGACCCTCGTTACGATGTTCACGATCGTTATATTACGTCGCGTAGTGCTGTCACTGCGCCGTGTTTTAATCATTGAAAATTATCAAGGAGAAGTTTCGTAAAGATATAAAATTTTCTCGCAATATTCATTTTCAAGTATACTTCTTATTTGAAGCTTTTCGCTATTTAAAAAGTATAAGAGAAAGAAAGAGAAAGATAAGAAAATTAAGAAATTTAACATTCTTTTGTCATTTCTCATTTGCAATCTTGTAATTTTATTGTCAAATAATAGTATGCTATAATTTGCCCTGCTAAAACAACATTATATCATTAATTTTACATAATGTTATAATTTCTTGCTCAATAATGTAACTGTTACGTACAATATGTGTTACATTACATTTATATTTTCTTGACTGGCAAATTACAATATTGATATGTTGTTATTTTGTGTTTAGCAGGGTATAATGATTTTTAAAAATTTCGTAATATTCACATAATAAAAAAATTTGAAATATCTTTATTATATTGTAGATAATTACATCAAAGACTAATTATAGTGCATAAATATAAAAAAGTCAACTTAATTATGATATTGTCAATAGCTATTATTTTTAAATATGTTAGATGTGTAAAATATGAAAAATGAAGAGAAAAACGTTTTCTTCTATTTATGCGGCAAAATGCCGAGATTATTTTTACCAAAGGACTTATTTGTTTCTTCTGACATAGATTATTTATCCAGCAAATTATAATAATTCCTTTTATTGCATTATTGTTTTAACTTTGCTTCTTTAATTTAAAAAAAATAGAATAGTCTACAAATAATTCAGATTATATGTAAATATTTAAAGACGGCATGATTAAAGACTCAATGCATAAGACACATTATTTAAGAAACAAATTTTAGAATTCTTTTTCAAAAATTTATTTGTTTTTATAAGATATACAAGATAAAATTTTTTATCTTTATATATACATTCATATAATCTAAAAAAAAAGAAAGAGAGAAAGAGTTTCTGAAGAGATTCAACTCTTACTCGTCTTTCCTACAACAAATTTTTAATTGTGCTCAACTTATAATATGTATACAAAATCCAGCCAAAATGTCATTCGAATATCATAAAAATCCGAGAAACCCTAGCACGTCGAGGTACTTCCTCGAGATAATAATCTCAGGAAAGTTCCCTCTTTCTCTACGGAGAGGGAAAGCACTCGCTGGTCGATTATTTTTTCTCCCCTATGAAACAGTTATTGTACCGCGATGAGGAACGGGTCAATGCGGCATAATAACCTCGTAATAAATTGCTTTGAGCATTAAGCGTGCATTTAATGCCGGCACACGTACACCCCGCTGTACATAAGATTTATCGCGCCATTCATAAAGTATTGCCTGTAACCCTCTCACGATGAGGATATATTACATTAATAGTGATGTACCAAACCAACCAACGTCGGAAGGTTTATACACGGTGTCGAGCGGTGTACGACGTTTAAAGGGCCCTCTGAATTAATACTCTGGCTACGGTAATACCCGGATTCACATCGGTTATCACCGGATCAAACCTCAAGCAAGATATAGCATACAAATCCATGATGGCGTAGGTAATATCGTGAAAGCAAACTGTTTTTTGTATCGCGGAAATGTTAGAGAAACCTAGACCTCTGTGTGCTAATTTTGAATTTTTAGGACCACGGGATTGATTGATCATTTGAAGTGAAAAATATCTGCAGATTTCTTCTCGGGAACTGATCAGAATCTATCGCAATAAAAATAAGAGAGAATTATTTATTAAACGTTCGAATTTTTAAAGACAGAGTAGGATGGGGTCATTACGTCAGTTTCAATTTTAATAT
>Ga0157364_1009360_pt1 | contig 10138 bp, 8 predicted proteins | sample AttsexASBM2_FD_111476 | JGI IMG/M metagenome (GOLD analysis project Ga0157364, IMG submission 111476) | Fungus gardens microbial communities from leaf cutter ant in Ribeirão Preto, State of São Paulo, Brazil - Atta sexdens ASBM2 | ecosystem: Host-associated > Fungi > Mycelium > Unclassified ... | reverse complement strand
TTTTTTTTTTTATAAAAATTTTTTTTTTTTTTTTTTTTTTTTGTTTTTTTTTTATTTAATAATTTTTTTATTAATTTATTTTTTTTTTTTTTTTTTTTTTTTTTTTTTTTTTTTTTTTTTTTTTTTTTTTCATAAAATATCAAGACTAAATTCGTGCAAATGATTATAAATATAAACTAATTATTGAGAACTCGACGTAATATCATTAACATTTATACTTGTCGCAGTTACAAACTTGAACATTAAGTAGAACGTTGAACTTGAACATTGAGAATAAAACATTGAGAATAGAAAACGAAAATTAATAACAAAACGTTCGTGTTTTCAAACTATCTCTTTACTTGGATGGCAAATTAATATTTATGAGAACAAGAACCTATTTCATTATCGTAATACCATTTTCTCCCTTCTGCAACTGATGCAGTATCGAGAATGGAAAGTGAAAATTGGAACGCGCGTGATAGTCAGACAAGTGAGCCTAGATCCACTTGGTCGACTCGTTTGGTATGGCCGATACGCGCAGCCTTCTCGAGGCCTTAGAGAAGATGGATTAGCATGCGGAAAGGTGCTTGTGGGCCCGTTGAAATAGAGAGTTTCATGAGTGGGTCTTCTCTCCCGCTTTGTACATACGCTATATCAATTGCGACATCGTCTAGTGCGCGCGCAATGCGAACAGTATAAAATAATAGAGGTTCTTACACGCCCATGAATCCGCGCTCGCGCGATCGTTTGTGCTGGCCGTTACGTGCTCGCACCGCGTAACACCGTTACTTCTTTCTTTCAATCCCTTCTGTTTTTTTCCTGGAAAGAAAAAGCCTCTTCCTACCTCCGGTTGTGTTTCTTCATCGTGGCATGAATGTCGCGGTTTGTTTATTTTATGACACCCGTACTACCCGTAATACCCGTACACTGATCTCTCTTGATCACTTCCATGTTATTATTTCGTTTAATGATAAAGATTATGATGAACATAATCGTGATAGCGATTTTGTATATAAAATTATATTTTTTGTTATATTGGAAATTTTGAAACACGCATAAAATAATTTTTGCTTTGCCCATCGCAAAAATATTTATTTTAATATTTTTGTTATAATAAGAATCAATGGAAGAGCAATGTAAAATCAGACTTGTGTAAGATCAGATTTAGAACCATTTATAGTACATGAAAATATGAATATCGGAAGATAATAAATTGTGAAGTCTAATTTTTAGAGTTTAGTTTCTTGTAAAATTCTATGCTTAAAATTCACAAACAAAATATATACGCATATATTTTGATATATTGCAAGTATTTTTTGTATATATTAATTTTATATAAAACTTCATATAGCCATTTTTATATAAAGTGCATACAAATATAAATATATATCCTATCTATCTATACACTGTACATTATATATAATATTATAATATATAAATGATATAAATATGAATATACACATTATATATTCTGATTTTATAAATACTGTTCGTATTGCATTTGCAAATAAAATTGTAAACAAAATTTCTGCAACGAATTATGAATTGTTTAAAGTAGGTTAAACTATTGGTGTTTTCGTGTTAACTAAGCGAGAATTACATTCACACTATCAAATTATACGGTGCTCGGTGATATGCGAACGCACGCTGAAAGAGAGGGAAAGGCAGCTGGCGCCCATCTCCAGGAAAAGAATTCAAACGAAAATATGAAAGTGAGAAGACCGAAGAAAGTGACTGTACGTATAGTCTTCTGCGAGCAGTGGTTGCCAGACGGCACCTTTCAACGTCGTTGACCCCAAAATATGTTGTTGATCATTAAAGGCCTTTATATAAATTTTCATTGCATTTTGATAAAAAAAAATTATTTCGCTATTAGAAAAATAAAAGAAAATAGATTTTATTACAAAATAAATAATTTTATTTTGAGAAATTTCAGAGTCAGTCATATTATGTAATGAAATAATTGATCATATATAAACTAACTTGTGTGAAATTAAATTGTCTATTTGATAAAAATAAAAAAAACTTTAACTAACAATACAATATTTTATGCTGCAATTAAAAAGTGCTAAAAATAATAAATGCACGAGTAATTTCCGTATATACATGACAAATTTCTCTCCCTTTTTACCCTCTCTCTCTCTCTCTCTCTCTCTCTCTATATATATATATATATATATATATATATATATATATATTGCAATAAATATATATTTTACCGATGAAAAATAAAAAAAAACCCGATGATACTTAAAGACAATTGTTCCAAGCTTGTTCCGGTAAACCGCAGACTGTTAAAAACAAGACCATAATTTGTTAAAATAATATTTAAAAAATTATTAGAAAAATCTCATCAAAGAGAGCTGTGCAAAAAAGTGAAGAATGTCAGTCATTTTCATCAAATATAAACTCATTGTCGTCCTCATTGATGAATCGTGCGCGTCACACTCATCACTACACGAATGAAAGGGTTGCGTTCATTGTGTAGGAAGAAACCATGGCACTGTGTAACACTTACTTGCGTGATCATTAAAGAGCGACGCCTGTGCGTAACCATGACACAGAATTTTGACACACATTGCACTTTTCGAGACCCAACGAAGAGCCGCCTTCTGGCGACTCCTTCACTTCGGTAGCATCAGCGTGAGTCATCGTGTGCATCCGCGTTTAAAATGTTATCAAATTTGTTCATATACAATTTTATTAACATACATCTTGTATATTACATGTTAAACATCTCTCTCTATATCTCCCTTCGTATCTTTATATCCTACTCTATAATTATTAATGCATTATTATTGACGTTAATTTTACAATTGTTATATTATTTTATTTTGTTAATCTGTATTCTTCTGTCTATTGTATTTAAACGTATTAACTGATATCTTGTGCTAGATATTTGCATGCCAATATGTTATTATATCATTTTACATTCCATAATATTATACTTTTTGATTTCCATTATATAAATACTACATTTAAAAAAAATTTCGCTTTCTATTTAGATCGACTTTACGCTTGCCATTCGTAATCTTGACATTTATTATCGTAAATGAAACATCATAAAAAATTATATTGAAAAAATTTGGCAAAAAGAATATTAATTTTCTAATTAAATAAAAAAATATTGAAATTCTTTTTTCAAAAGTGAGATATATAATATAAAAAAATATTATTTTAATATTTCTTTTAGTAGACTCTTACTTAGTAGACTCAGAACTTTAACTTTCAATTGTATCATCAATAACAAATTTGTCCTATTTTTATCATGCTTTTTTAAGGGTCTAAAAATTCTTTAAAATTTTATACATCAAACTCATTCTTAGTCTAACATTCCCTTTCGTTAGAGTTAGCAATTGTGAAGATGATCTCAAATAATACTTGATTATCATGATGAGGACAAGATGACGTCATCTTAATTGAGACTTGATGAAAGTTTAACTCAATTTTATGTTAATTTGACGTTCCTGTGACATTAAATGTTACTTGGGATGTATATATATATATATATATATATATATATATATTTATATTTATATTAATGCCATTCATCCTTTCTATTAGAGAGTTATAATTGCCTGAATAGTAAGTTCATTTAAAGAAGAAACTATTCTTACCCACGGCATAAAAACAAACGATCGAAAGTAGCGTAAACAACAAATAACGTTATACATTTCCCATGAGAATATTTTATAAATACAATTAACTGTTGCATTTAACACGATGTAAAAAAAAACATCCTATAATAATTTCCCACAATAATTTCTCATTATTTCATATAAATTTCTTCATTAACATATTTTTTAATCACACACATATATATTTTCTCTCATTAATAAATTATTTGAACTAATTTTTATATTTATAAGTATAAATTTATTCAACATAAAAAGATTATTCTTTATAGAAATAATATAATGTAACGTAAAAATTAATATAACGTTTTAAGGTTATTATTATAGCTGAACGGAGCACCCTGATGTTGAAAAATTAATGTTGCTTTCTTTATTTTAAATTTTCATAACTTTTAATGGCACTGTTTTATTTAAGAATATAAATAAAAATATAGTATAATTTTATCAAAGAATAAAAGAAAAAAAATAAAATAAAGACATGGAAAAAAAGATAAAGATAAAATTAAAGATAAAGAAGTAAAGCTTTCAAACTCTAATAACGAACTCTTATTTTTATATACCCTCATAGGTATCTCGAGACCGCGTCAGTCGGTGGGTACTCATAGTCTACCCGCGTCAAGCGATGTCATCTCCCACGTTCTGTCATCCTTTCCGAGAGTAGCAAGTCACGAGGGTTTGACTAGTCTGTCTGGTGTTTGGTCGGAGCTAGTGCTGCAGGATATCGCTGCCATAGTGCGTCCCACGGGTCCTGAGAATAAATGCTGCTCCAATGTGCAGCAGCATCCGGAGTGCTACGAGATGCGCGATGAAAAATTTGGCTGCAGACATTACTGGCGATCGGTGCCAAGTTTAACGGTACACGGCTGTCAATTCGAGACGAGAGAGCAGATGAATGGTGTCTCGTCGTATTTAGATGGTACTGGTATCTATGGCGCTACCGACGACAAGTTGCATCTGATCAAGACTTACGAAGACGGTAAAGTCAACTTGACCGCTTGCGAATTGTGCGAACAAACCGATCACAATGCGCTTGGCCTGTTGCATCGGGTCTTCTTGCGCGAGCATAATCGCGTGGCGGAGAAATTGGCGGAGACGAATGTGCATTGGGACGACGCGAAGCTCTTCTTGGAGGCACGTCGCATTGTCGTCGCGCAACTTCAGCATGTCACCCTTAACGAATACATACCGGCGATATTGCGAGAAGCTGTACAAGTCGATCACGAACTCAGACCACTTGCAAACGGCTTCTACGCTGGTTATTCCTCGTCAAACAAGGCGGGTACATATAATGCAGTAGCACTAGCAGCTTTGCGCGCTCTTGTTTGGACGCGTGCGGATAAAATAGGAGGTCTAGAGAATCATATTATCACTTCTGCCAACGGCATCGGCGTCGCAGCTGCACCAGACGCGGCCGCCTGGTCCATGCATGTTGCACGAGATCACGGAGTGCCCGGATATGTCAAATATCTGACTAACTGTTTAGAAGAGTATATTAAGGTAAGTTAATAAATACTGTAAACAAAAAAGAATAGCGAACAGAGATCAGCGTAAAACATGAACAGTGATACATTATAAAAGTTTTATTCGTCATTTTTAGTTTCATACATTTTTTTGTAATTGTGCAATTAGAAAGTATATACAAGTTGATCGTTTTTATAAACATTTAATTATTTTAGGGAGGTCAAAAATGATTAATACTTTATGTGTCTAAAAATATATAATTGATTTATTGTGTATTTATAATTATTCTCTCACTATTATCGATATTCTCTTATTATTATCCTTTTCTTTAATCAAAGGAATGATAGCAGCATGATTTTTTTATTTTTGAAGTATTATTACCATTTCTATCGTTATTTTTTAGTTCTATCCACTATCAAAATATAAAGAAATTGTATTTAAGATTATAGAATAAAATGAGACTATCTAATGAAACGTAAAATATATCATAAACCAATTATATAATAAATCAATTATATATTTTTAGACATATAAATAATATTAATCATTTTTGACCTCCCTAAAATAACTAAATGTTTATAAAAACGATCGATTTGTATATACTTTCTAATTGCACAATTAGAAAAAAAATTTATGAAACTAAAAAGAACGAACAAAACTTTTATAATGTAAGTAGCACTGTTCATGTTTTACGTCTTGTTCGCTATTCTTTTTTGTTTATGAAAGTTTTACAGCCATAACATAGATAGTTAAATTTCAAAACAATAAATAATAAAATAATAAAATAAATTTCATGATTTAGTAATAATCTAAAAATAATTATATATAGACGTATCTTCGAAAACTTCTGAAATTTCGAGGGATAAGTTGAAAATATTATCGCTCACAATTATTATAATAATTATAAAATAGTCTTCATTTCATCATCAGACGCGAAATTTAATGGGTATATTTTTATCATTTCTTGTCTCTACACGACCGCGACAATAAATCAATTCAATTCATTTCAATATAGATCGAAAACTTCACGGATCTAACGAGAGTAATGCGACCTGAACACGTGCATCTGCTAAGTACGATTTACACAAATGTAGAGGACGTGGATCTTCTCGTGGGTGGTATCTTGGAGACTCCGGCTACAGGTGTTGCTGTTGGTCCAACATTCGAGTGTCTTCTTAAGAAGCAGTTCGTGACAATGAGAAATTCCGACCGCTTCTGGTACGAGAACGATCTTCCACCCTCAGGACTGACGGCGACGCAGCTGGTCGAAATCAGGAAGGTGTCCCTCGCCAGTATTCTGTGCGCCAATACTAATATTCGCAGGATACAGCCAAGAGTGTTCATCCGACAGGACCAATATTTGAACAGCAGGATTACTTGCGAGCAATACGAATCTCTGAATGTCGCGGCATGGATCGAGAAACCGCTGTCGCTTCCCATGATGCAGTACAACTTGGTAAATACGAGCACAGGTGGTGAGTCGACGCAGTTTCTATCGGAGATCAGTCCCGAGGTGCTTGCCGCTGCGGTAAAGAGAGCAGAGGAAGAGCTAATTGAGCGAAAGCAATTGGAGTATAATGCTTGGCTAGAACAAAGAGTTGCCGATCCAAAATCGGCCGCCGGCACCGCAGCTAGCTTCTCGAAAGCTAACAAAGATGCCCTGTTGCTCGCCAATTCGTCTATCATGTATGAATTGGCTACAAATGAGATTCTAAATGGTGTACACGGTCTCCGACGAAGAAGACGTCAAGTTTTCGAGAACACGGAGAACATTTTAGGATTCCCCAACTCGAACGAGTTTTCCGATTTGCTGCAAAACGTCGATATCTCCGGTTTCTTGAATCATAATCAAAAGGCGACGCAACATGAAGAAGTCGAATGTCCCGTAGATAATTCCCCATGCGATCCAACTACACCTTACCGAACTCTATCGGGCCATTGCAACAATCTACGTAATCCCAATCTTGGCAAGTCGTTGACAACTTTCGCCCGTCTGTTGCCACCTGTTTATGAGGACGGTGTTTCCAAACCGAGAATTACTTCCGTCACCGGTGCATCTTTGCCAAATCCTCGGGTAGTCTCCACCGTAATCCACCCTGACATATCGAATTTGCACAACCGTTATACACTGATGGTGATGCAGTTCGCCCAATTTCTAGATCACGACTTGACGATGACTCCCATACACAAAGGTTTTCAGGAGTCGATTCCCAGTTGTCGGCCGTGCGACTCACCACGCACCGTTCATCCCGAATGCAATCCGTTCCCTGTGCCACCGGGTGATCATTTCTATCCCACTGTGAACGTCTCGTCAGGCTCGCGTATGTGCTTCCCGTCGATGAGATCGTTGCCAGGCCAGCAGCATTTGGGTCCACGCGAACAAGTGAATCAGAATACCGGTTTCTTGGATGCATCGGTAGTCTACGGCGAGAATTCATGCATCTGTAACATCCTGCGCGGTTTCAACGGTCGCATGAACATCACAACGAACCCAAGACGTGGCAGGGATTTACTACCGCAATCAGCGACGCATCCAGAATGCAAGGCGCGATCAGGATTGTGCTTCATCGGTGGTGATGGCCGCGCTTCGGAGCAACCAGCGCTGGCAGTTATGCACACCATGTGGATACGCGAACACAATCGCGTGATGGAAGGCTTACGGCAGGTAAATCTCTTCTTTTTAAAAATATGAATTGGAAAAACTTTTCTACATTGTCATATATTTCAGAACTTTATAACACACTATATTTCTAGATTGTCATATGAACATTATTTATCTTTTTTAATATTTATATAACATTTTAAGAATGTTGTATTTTATAGGGAATGTACTGTTTGAATGTGCCGCAATCTGTCGGCAAACATCTTGCTAATTGAATAAAAATAATATCAATTTATTCATTGATATAAAACTTCTTGAATAGGTAAATCCTCACTGGGATGGCGAGAAGCTCTTCCAGGAGACACGACGCATCATTAGTGCGATGCTGCAACATATCACGTACAACGAGTTTCTACCGAGAATTCTTGGCTGGAACGCCGTTAGCTTGTATGGTCTTAAGCTGTTGCCCCAAGGCTACTATAAGGAATACTCGCCCACTTGCAACCCTAGCGTGCTCAACGAGTTCGCTGCCGCGGCATACCGAATTGGCCATTCTTTATTGCGACCGCATTTACCGCGCATGGATCGCAACTATCAGAATATCGATCCGCCCATCTTACTGCGTGACGGATTTTTCAATCCAGATATGCTCTATCAGGAGCATATGATCGACGAAATGATACGTGGCCTAGTAACTACGCCGATGGAGACATTGGATCAGTTCATCACCGGCGAAGTGACCAATCATCTATTCGAGCAACGCGGTATTCCGCACTCCGGCGTGGATTTGATAGCCCTAAATGTTCACCGAGCCCGCGATCACGGAATACCATCGTACAATCATTACAGAGCGCTCTGTAATTTGAAAAAAGCCACCACATTTGAGGATTTATCCAGAGAAATGGCGCCGGAAGTGATAGCTCGTATGAAACGTATATATGCCTCTGTAGATGACATCGACCTCTTCCCGGGCGGTATGAGCGAACGACCACTTCAAGGTGGTTTGGTCGGACCCACCTTCGCCTGTATCATCGCTATTCAGTTCAGACAGTCCAGAAAGTGCGATCGTTTCTGGTATGAGACCGATGATCCGAACATTCGCTTTACTGAGCACCAATTGGCAGAGGTTCGCAAAACTACTCTGTCCAAGGTGATGTGCGAGAACATGGATCACCAGACGGATATGCAAAGAGCGGCATTTGACCTACCCAGTAATTTCTTAAATCCACGCGTACCGTGCAGCTCCATGCCCCATATGGACTTCTCTGCCTGGCGAGAGACTAGACATGGCTGTCAAATCGGTGGAAGAAACGTCGCGATCGGAGAGTCTGGTTTCCCTACACCTTGCACTAGCTGTGTTTGCACCAATGAAGGAGTAAGTATATTTTCTGAATGAAAAGAAACGTATTAAAAAGTTCAAACTTTTGCTTATTGTAAATGTAAATCAAATATAAATTTTGTTTTCTTAGTCTATATTTCTTCAAATCTCCTTTATAAATTGCTAAATATTATAAACTATGTTATGAAATGAACAAATTGCTAATGAAATGTAGATCTTAAAAACAAGTCTCTGTTTTCAGACGCAATGCGCTTCGCTAAGAGTCACAGATTGCAATCAACTTCTACGAGAGGCTTCTCGAGAAGCGATTCTACGGGACGATGTATGCACCGCTCAATGCGGTTTTGTTTTAGCAGCCTCAGAGAGTAACGCAAGACTACAATTCACTACGCCTAGCGGTCCAGGTTTTTCTGGTTTCCCATCACACATGAATAATCTGAGAAATTCACCAACGCCAGCTTCGTTCAACGGCTTCAAACTACCTGACCTCTCGCAATTCATTGGCTAAATCGAAAGAGACGGGAAGACTTAAAATTCATAACTCTTTGTTTACGGATTATTATATTGTACGCAGGAAACACTGCCTTTACTTCGAGAGACTGTATGACAAACACGATCAAAATATTTCATAACCGATCGTATTCAAGCTCAATATCACAAAGAAAAACAAATACGAATAAACAAGGAGAGACAGTATGTTTTGAATATACGCAAGAAATACTTAACAGAAAATAAAAGGAAGAGTACCTGTCGGCGTGTAAATATAGATGATAAGGCGCAAGTATTTAATTCATGGAAGAAGAACGAGATCACATCGTCGAAAAATAAAAGAGAGCAAGAAGACAGCGAATGAAGATTTCTTTAAAGAGGTTCTCCAGTTTAATAAAGTGGAAGGGAGTCGTGTGACTTTTCTTATCTTAACATGAAAGTATAAAGGATGCAAAATGCCACTGCTATTTTTAAAAAAATAAATAATAAATAAAATTTAAGCAATAAAACTTTAAATGTTATTAAAATATATTTTCTTTATAATAAATATAAATATTTATGTGGAAAATATTGAAGAAAAATTATTTATATTAATTATTTAAATTTAATTCAAATATTGATTATTCTGGT
>Ga0157364_1009359_pt1 | contig 10138 bp, 8 predicted proteins | sample AttsexASBM2_FD_111476 | JGI IMG/M metagenome (GOLD analysis project Ga0157364, IMG submission 111476) | Fungus gardens microbial communities from leaf cutter ant in Ribeirão Preto, State of São Paulo, Brazil - Atta sexdens ASBM2 | ecosystem: Host-associated > Fungi > Mycelium > Unclassified ... | reverse complement strand
TATCGTGACGGCTTAAACCGATCTCCACGTTGCACGCGTGTGTACGAATATCTTGAAATCCCTGTAGTCGTCGATCAGCCCTAATTCCCGCACATCGCGTGGCTATGGGACATTGTGGATAAAAGGGCGTAATGCCTTCTGCGAATGCAGGCCGTTATGGTGGTGCAATATGCGGGTAATCCAAATATATTGCGAGATGGTGTATACCAGACGTAGAAATCGATTCATGATCGATGCTATTTTTCAAGTTATATTTGTAAATAATTACTTCCTTGAAGTTTTCCTTTTTAACGAATACATTACAATTACATTTTTTTTTAAATTAGTAGGAAAAATATATGAGGGACAGACTTTCAAAATGCGTTTTATCGAAAATTTATAATTATTAATAAAAAATAAAAAAAAAGAAAACGAGAAAGAAAGAAACTGCGCATTTTACAGAAATAAAATAACAATATGTTAATCAGTAGAATGTGAAATGAAATATTAAATAAAATTGTTTAATAATTGCTAAAAATGTTAAACACATTTGTTTGTTTTTAATTAAAAAATATAATACACTTTGAAATGTCTATGTTTTTTTAGCATATAAATTAACGAAAAAATGCTTTCTGAACATCTCAGAGTAGCTTGTAATATAAGTCATTCAATACTGAACATTACGCCATCTCTAACTAAAAAAAATGAAATTTTGGACAAAACGCATTTTGAAAGTCTGTTTCTCATATATAAATTAAAAGACGGATAGAAAAAAATGAGGTGTTTTTTAAATTTACGTTATAAATTTGTAATTTATTATATATTTTTGTGGTATATTGTTTTGCTGCAAACTATTAAGATATAATTTTACTAAAGAAGGAAAACGGGAGCGGTTATTTATAAAACAGATCTCGTTGAATGACGACGTAATTCTCGGATGCTAGCAGTACCGGTGGAACGAAGCGTAATATGAATGAAGTAGATTACATGCAAATGAAGAATCGATGCAGATTGCGGATGGCAACTGGAATTGCATTATTCTCTTTCTATCCGACAAATATGCGTCATCATTCAACGTGTGCAATAGAATTACATTTACTGCGCGTCACCGATAGACAATGGGAACCGCGTTTTCTTGATCGATATATTATACTATGATGGCTAAGTGATATGCGGTGACGACTGATTGTCCGTGACATAAGTGTCTCTGTGACTCTTCACCTCGATATCATAATCATTTTTCACATTCCCTCGACACATGTGCTTCAGTTAAACGATAATATTAGATGGCTCACTGGAGAATATTACTCTCATTTCTCCCAATGCACGTTTGTTTCATTGTACGTATGATTTTTAATGCATTACCTCGATCGATCATTTCTCAACGCTGTATTACTCAAATACTTTTACGGGCCGATAATCATTCGCTGCGGAAAACCTATTCAATCTATCGTCATCCAATTACAGTACGCGTTAACAGATATAACAGAGAATGTTATAGAAACATCTGACGTTGTTTATCCTTCGCAATATCTACGATTCGTTATTTTTGAAACCTCCATCTTTCGCTTTTGATGGGCAGGACGATAGGACAGCGTGCGGGCATAGAAATTTTTTTTTTCTTCCTTCATAGATGTAATTCCCTGTACAAATGGAGGTTGTTCCAGGCGAACTCTCGGGTCACGTCGACGACCTAACTGTTCTGACACTAACCCAACCTTTTATACGAAGGGTTACCGCGCGAAAGTTCAAGAGAGAGACAGAGAAAGAGAGGGGTAAGGGAGAATCCATAAGCCATCCGCCCCCGCCCCCTTCACGACCAGTCATAATGCCCTCTTCGTCTTTCACCCTCTCTTCGGACTAGCGTCTGCACAGAGTTGACTATCTTGAATCCTGTCTCCAGCTTCCCGGCTGAGAAGCTCACGCACCTACAAACGCTGTTCCATCTGATATTATATCTATCTATCGTTTAAATCTAAACAAATATTACTTTCCTGATACCTGTGATATATTATATTCATGTAAATTATAAATAATTATAAATTGGAAATATGTTTGTATAAATCTGATGTAAACACTACTATCATTACGTAATGCACGTTCATATCTCATGTCTCTCTCAATTAATTAATTATTCGTTATATGATATATTGGGCATACGATGCGTATAAGTTTCTACTAATTAATTAAAAGCACGATTGAAATCCGTAATCATTTGATATTACTCGTGACTCTTAGTAATTATCGAATGACGATTATTATCTTCAGAATATTGGATTGAATTTTTATATACAGTAATTACTCTCTCTTTTGCTTTTATTAATTAATAAACTGATATCTCGTCCTTTTGGAAACCTCAGGATATATAGTTTTGTTACTGCGTTATCGAATTTTTTTTTTTAGGATCGACCGAATGTATTGACAGACGAAGTTCATTAATGCACTTTGTTTCTGATGGAAAAAACACATAGAGTATCTGTATTTTTTATCGATAGCGTATTCCGTGGAAATGGGATATTGAATCTAACGACGAGGTCAATGCTTTAATGAATATGCATCAACGTATGAAAAAATATTGTCCGAAAATATGCATTTCCATAGTAAAAGATTATTTTTCTCAATGTTACTACATACGTAGTTACTGCATAAAAACTCCATATTCAACGGATTATTATTCCTATTTAAAAATAATAGCTTTCCAACGTGTTATAGGAAAATCGATTCATATCTGTTCAGGGAATTTGCGCTATTAAAGTAACTATTCTGTATATATATATCTATGATAAAGATTTTCACAATATTTATTCGATAATTTTTCTGTAATAGTATTGATAATATCTCTATTGTTGATACGCACGACGTTAAATTATATCAATTCATGAACTGCTGAGAATCTGTGATATTTTATTGTCACGACATTATTAATTTCAGTTCCAGACAGTACGTAATTATTTCGTCTGATTATGTTTCTTAGCAAGGTTTTTATCTCTATGGTTCATTTCCTACGTTAAGAACAATTTCGCTGGATTTGAGTAGAACGAGTTCACGCCCCTCTCATAAATCTTTGTCTTTCTTGAGCCTGAGAAGATCTGATTGGCGGCAATTTCCTCCGTGCTCCTTTCGTCGTTTCCTTTCCGTCAGCATTTGATCCTTCTTTCTTGGTTGTGCAAAACGGTCGTGCGAATTTAAAATGTCGAAATATATACCTATACGTAACGGAATATTATCAGTATTGTGTTTGATACACGATAATAATTCAATCGTAATATTCCGAAATTAACAGTGCCGGATTCATCATCGTAGATATTACGCAGATTTTGGTTTATTCAACGATCTATGAGGCGCAGACATAGCGTCGTAATTACCGTGCTGTCTTTCTTATCGCAGAAACTTTACGAAAACGCGGGACATGTCGTGCTCGTAATGAGCTCTCCGTAGCGGCTTAAGGCACTGCAACGGCTCGGCGAAGAAAGTTAGTTATTTACTCGCCAGTGCTCTGACAGCTCGTTTACGTACGCAACGCTATTTCATTTCCCAGATATTTCCGGATAGGCACTTTCGCGGGCAAACACATTAAGGCGCGCCTGACTGCTGCTCCAGTTCTCCGGTAGCTCTTTCAGGATACTTGATTTTACGATCTCTGATCCACCTTCCTTTCACGAGTTTAACTTCGCTTGATTGAGCCACCTTTCGCAAACACGTTAACTTTCGGTTGACTTAATAATTTGCTTTTTAAATTCGTATTTAATCGTAACCGATTGTTCAAATATATATCTTAGAGAGAAATCGAGGCTAAATATTGTAAAATGATTGAATAGTATTTACATTGACTTGTCTTGAAAGATTTCTGTATTTAATAATAGTTCTTTTATCTCTGACTTGTTGATGGAATATATTGCCATATAGATGTACTGAAAGAAAAATGTTGGACTGAAAGAAAAATTTGTAGCTATAATACGTATTATACTATAATTGTGATTATGACTATTAGTTATTATTATTATTATTAGTATCTAATAACTATATATATAGTTCTATCCAACTAATATAAACCGTATTAATATAAACCGTATTAATATAATCGTCCCCCCAAAAATGACTATGTCATTATAGTTATTTGAATCATTTTTATGATTATAATAACTATAATTATAGTAATTTTTCGATTGCCAATTATATATATTGGTTGATAGAATATATATATATAGTTATTACTAATATTAGTAGTCATAATTATAGTAATATGTAATTATAGTTACAAATACCAAAATTTTTTCTCTGGTGTAGAATATATTCTCTAAATCTGAATCAATGGACAATCACTGATCAGTGCCATTGAACAACAATAAGTGAATTTACAATGAAATTTATCTAAAAAAAAATCAATAAAATGTGGAATACCTACTTGGTAAATCTTACTTTAGTATGTGTAAATTCGATATACCTCTATATGTTACTGAAACTGACGTTTGCAAATATCGGTATTTTAATTATATAACTCTCAAACTTCATTTCTTTTTTAGTTGAATTTTACAGATTTGAGATTTAGAGAGTAGCGTATTCAAATTCCTTTGATGTATTTTTGAATTCATAAATGTAAACATAATTATCGAAAATCCATGGTGACCCATTTTCGCTAGGAACGATCTCCGGTCCAGAAAGATATCGAGATAATTTACGTCACGTGCCCCAATAAAAACTGTTCTCACCTTCGCGTGTGGAAAAATTTGTTCAGAACTCGATCTACGAGTTTTGATGCTAGCAAGGGGAAGAAATTTGAAATGTTCCGTTTCCACCAAGGAATAATTGTTCGCGATTCCGGTCACGAGTCACCGGAACTGAGAGCCGTTAAGCCGGAACTAATTGAACTGTTGTTAAGGGGAAACGGTCAGAGGTGAATGCAAGGGTGCTGTAACTTGGGTATTATAGAGATTCTCTGACAGCGTAGCACCAAATCCCCGGTGATAGATCCCGCGACATGATGGTCCTGCAATGTCCGGAATCATTAATACAGTCTGTAAATTCTCGACGCAGTTAAAAGCATCGGATATTTTAACATCGATGCCAAGTTTTAATCTTTTATGCAAATAAATCCAATTAACTATGCATAATGCGTTAAATTTATATTTAGCGTTGACATGCATAAGTACCACTTTTTAAAATCCTTTAATCGATATTTACTTACGAAATTGTACGTTCAATGAAGCAAGTTATCGTTACGTAACTCCATTCGAGATTAAAACTTTAATTTATTTTTACTTTCATATTATTTCTGAGTCAAACATCTCAAATACGTATTTATGATTCGAAAAAGCCATTTAAACTGTATACGTTGTAACTAGAAGTTCTCATCAACGAGATGGAAAAAAACGTTGACAGAAATGTGGTAGAAGTGAACTGTGACAGGATTTTTGTTTTGTTCCGCGGCTAGAGAAAAACATTTCGTGGCGCGAAACTCTTGACAGGTGGCACGATGGTTGGCTGGCAGCCACCCTCGTGATCTGGATTCGTTCACGTGAATGACAGAATCCGCCATATACATGAGGGCGTAATAATATCGTCAAAAGGTGCTGCGTTACTTTTATACGAGGTGCGGCAGCGAGCCTGGTAAAGAGGTGCAAGAATAAAAATAAGAACAAATGAAGAAACAATTTCAGTCCGAACGAGTGCACCCAGCCATTGACTGTGACGCCAACCAGAGCCGTCAGAGAGAAAGAAAGAGAAAGAGATAGACACTCGAAAACAAAGGGGACCTGGCGGCTCCCTATTTTATACTTTCTGTGCGTTACTGCTCTGCGTTATTCGGCCGAAGATGTGAATGCCAGTACTTCAGTAAATGCTTTCCGTCACGTCGCGCCGGTTTGCACGAAGTTTGTAGGAACGTATGTACGAAATCAGAATGAGACTGTCCACGCACATGCGGTTACGTTTATTTCGTAATGGAACATCGTGGTTTTTGGTTGCCGCCGTAACACTCACGAAAAGCATTTTGATTCGTATACTCTCGTGTTTATCTATTTCTCGTAGTATATTGAAATTTCTCTATCTTTATATTATCTATCCATGTTTATTTAAAGGGAATTCCCGAAATGTATATTAAGAAATGAATCATTTATATTTTCTTAGAAAAAAAATTATAGACCTCTTGATGAGATTGGAGTTTACATGAACCGCAGAAGAGTTAATTCCATTACGCGTGTCTGCAGTAAGAGTCATCTGATCGTGCGACGACTCACGTTGCGTCTAATTCGGATTTATGAGCGCGGCGTCGAAAGTCGACGGAGAGATGCAGCTTCGTATCTGGTGGGATAGATAATTGTTTTCCACGTTGTACCGGGAAAGCATACGTCTGATGTGGAGGGCGTGCACGAGCATCACCGCGGAAAAAGCAGCCAGACATTTCTCGTTGAGGGCAAAGATGAGATATCTGCGAAGTAAAGTTCGGTGACGATGACGTTCATATACGCGCGCAGACAGACAGACACGCACATGGTTACAAACGAAAGGGTAGGTGAGAGGAAAGAGGGCGTTAGGCTGGGTGTCTGGTCCTATTGTCTATATACGCGGATAGGCTGTCTCTTTACTAACTGCAAGTCTGAGTTTTTTCTGAGGGATGGTGAAACAGCAGGGAGAGGAAGGCTATGAGGGAACGCGAAGGGCGTGAGTCGCCTAGGGGTGACTTGGTTGACGACGCGACTTCCAACGCGACTCTTCGTCGCGCAGACAGCAAACTGGAGGGGCGTGTAGGTATTTTCCAACACTCAGACTTGCATCACTCTACGATATCTTTCACTTTCAATTGTCGTACGCATCGCGATGTGTTCCGACGTTATTCAAAACACAGACCGTACAATATAATTTTTTTCCCTCAATTAATGTGGAAAAAATACGTGCAACTGATGAAAATGTAATAGATCTGAATTATTTCATTTCTTATTTTAAAGAATTATGTTTTCATTAGATAAGTCCTCGGATAAGTCTTTTGATATTCTCTAATTTTTTTGGTATAATTAGAAACTCGATTAGAAAACTATAATTCAATATACGTAACAGAGCTGCAAACTGTAAAGAGGAAAATACTGTTTAGCTTATACACGCAATGCAGCTTTCCATCTGTTTATTCTAACGGTGCTATACATCATCATAACATGTAATTAACTTGCATTATACCTAGCTCGTTGTTCCAGAGGCACGTATGCAGTCGTATTTCGAAAAAGAACACGTTAATTTTCTTCTTCATTAAATTCTCATAGTCTCTTAATATTTTGTAATTATCTACATACAAACGCAAAGCGAGTTCGCATCAAGATACGATCAGTGAAGAATATTTTGTACTATATTTGTAATGCAATTCTAGTCGATAAAGTTAACTTCTAGTCGATAAACTTGTCAATGGGACATAATCGCCATGTCTTACCGTAAATAGTCCAGAAATATAAATACTACGTCATCGTATACTCGGACATAATCGAAGTACTCGAGCTGTAGGGCAAGTCGTCTCATCAAAGAAGACGGAGAACGGCAGGGAATCATAGTCATCGCGGTATCCCCGTTCTATCTCACGAAGTGAAGTACGTGCAACTACTTTCTTCGCGCTTCCTTCTCTTTTCCTAGACTGGTTCGACTATCCTGCTCCTGCTTTCCTCATTCCGCTTTGGATGCGCTCTACGACCACCAGAGGCGCGGCAGTTTTGCCGATTTAAGGTTGTCGAAGTTATAAAGCTTCTCAAGCGTTCCCTCGGGTTCGCAAGTTTTCTTGAAAGTCCTCCGTTCTCCGGCTACTCATCTCCTTCGCTTCTCCACACTTCTAGCTCGCAGCCTTTTTCCTCCACGATTACCTGTAACGTGTCAAAGGAGTAATTTTCCTGTTTCGTGTTCCAAGTTTCTCTTGGTTACTTACTTGTAAGCGAAGATAATGCTTACTGCAGTTCTACCATGGGGAGAATCTTAAGTTGCTCGTATCCGTAAACTGACATCAGGATTATGAAGAGTCCTACACCCTCGTAAACATACCGTACATATATTTCAGCACACATTCTCATTGATGGATCACCTACGCCACATCTAGTTGGCTTGAAGGGAAGTTGGAAGTTTTGAATAGCAAGCTTATGCACCTTCGCTATTGGCGCGGTTATACATATAGGGGGGAGCGTTTAATAAATCTAGGAACTTTTCAAATTTCCTTCGCAGTAACTTTTGAAACACTTTGTATTTACTTTTAATATATTTTAAACAAAACAGGAAACGCCTGTAATTAATAATAGGTAACTATCTCGAGTTGACATTTAATCAATCTATGTAATTTTTCTGTTCACAGATATGCTGCCTACAATTGAACGTTGCTGGTTTGTTGGAATAAGAATGTTCCTGCGTCGTCGCAAGTGCGCAGTGTGACGATCATCAGGTTACATGCGATGGAACGATTGTTTTAAAGAAGAACGTGCAGCTGTCACAGTGCAAGCGCGAGGGATCGTGTATCACACGCCACCATCGAAAGGGAAGTCGACAATAATGGTGAGTTTGTCTTTTCATAGAGTTTCTATGCTGCCTCGATCGATTTTGCCGATGAGTCATTATTTTCTGATCATGCAAACGCGATGCATTTGAACGTGAATTACCGCGAGTTTTCCGTCATGGATCAGGATCAGGGACTGAAACTGAAGGATATTCAACGGATATTAGGGGTTTTGTACCCCCCCCCCGATCTCCTGCAAATGCGTAGGGACGCGTTCTTCCGCGCTCTCACAAATTCTGTTCTTGGTCATAGGATGGTTTTTCAATTTGCCACTTTTTTCACACTGTTGTCCATGCAATCCCGTACTCATCCCACGCTTTGGCACCCGAGATCGAAATTTTGGCAATTGATTTCGCGAAGCTCTTTGGCAGACTTGTGCTAAAGCGGGATGAGTAATGTCTCGCTCGAATTTATACTCTGATACGAATTAGAGATACATTACTACTTTCTCTGATATCCGTAGTCTGCATGGAAGACGGAATATTGGTGAAGATATATGAACTCGATAATTATTCGAGGATATTTTCGAGTATACTATTATTTCATACTATTGATAATAAGATATTTTATACTCTGAAAAGAATATTAAATTTTAATAAATATTTGTTTAAATGTATACTCTGAGATATTCAAACAATCTAATAATAAATATTTAAATCTATAAAGAATAAAATACTCAAACCTTTTTACAAATTACAAATCTAACAACAAATATTCAACCATCTAATAAATATTTACTAAATGTAAATATATATTTATTTGAGAGATTACAGAATTTATTAATTCGATTTAGTTTTTGAGTAAATATTTTTTTATTGTAAGTAAATGTTTAATTAGTACTATTCGAAGAAATATGTATTAAAATTTAGTTAATTTAATTTTTGTTCAATGTAGTATCACATATAATACCTATAATAAAGATTACTCTCGGGATTACTGTAATAAAATTTTCTAATGTCGTTACTTGCTCTTTCGAGTTTATCTCGGACAACTTTCCGATACTTTTTCATTCTAATTTCTTTTTTTGTGTATATATATATATATGTATATACACAATAGGCTATAATGCCCGACAGTGTTTGCTATATTCGCATTATATCGCCGATGCAAACGCAATGGTAAATTCATTGCAGAGATATCCTCAAAGAGTTCGCACGGCACGAGATAAATACAAATGGCTATATGCATGGACGTGCAACATTGAGTGATAAATATGGGTAAGACCGAGTTTTTCATGGAGAGAGAGAGAGCGAGGGGGGGAGGAAGGAAGAGAGAGAGAGAGAGAGAGAGAGAGAGGGGTAGCTCCGACCGTACACGCGCGCCCGGTGAAATGCATACGAAACGTCAAATGCACTCGACGCAGTCCATCAAAATGCAAATGTCTTTTATCCACGGTGGTAATATATGCGTCCGTCGAGAATCAGTATTCAGGTTGAGCGTGGGCCGATCCGCCCCTGCGGTATCACAGCATGAATGTGTGCGCGATCGTGGATACTACTAGAGGGTTACAATGGGACGAAGCAACCCTCGAAAAGGATCGTAGCAGTACCTTTCCTGGCCAATTCTTTATTTTACGACCGATCCGGATGGATCAATGTTTCGAAGACAGCTCCTGCATCACGATTTTCAAGGAGCGGCATCGAT
>Ga0157364_1009358_pt1 | contig 10139 bp, 8 predicted proteins | sample AttsexASBM2_FD_111476 | JGI IMG/M metagenome (GOLD analysis project Ga0157364, IMG submission 111476) | Fungus gardens microbial communities from leaf cutter ant in Ribeirão Preto, State of São Paulo, Brazil - Atta sexdens ASBM2 | ecosystem: Host-associated > Fungi > Mycelium > Unclassified ... | reverse complement strand
TTGGACAAGATGTTCAAGTCGAAACCTATAAAGAGGGAGGGTAAAATCTCATTTTGACAGCCAAAGTATTCACTCGAACTACTACAGAAAAAACATGTCTTCCCAAAACAACAACAACAACAACTACACCACTGCTCCTGTCTCCCCCAATCCTTATATTTCAAGGAAACTAAACAACATGGACCAAGCACAAGTAATGAAGAGAGAAAGAGAAGACTGAACAAGACTATACCACAAGACGTTAAAAGGAATAGAGGTGATAATCAACATACAAATAATGGTGAAAGATTTGAAGAAAATAGCAGAAGAAACGAGTATGACAGTCACAGAGATGAAGAGGACAATTTTAACAGCCAGTATCAACAATCAGATAATGAATGCCACGAACATCACCCAAATAGCAGAAGACCTTTGGTATTTGATACAAAGCAACATGGATGATTGAGCATTTCAAGTTCAAAGAATGCTGGCTAATGAATTGGACCAATACAAAGGAAAAGGAAACAGTTATGTGGAGGAGAACATTTGAGAGATTCAAGAGCTGTACATGGATAAAGAAGAAAAAAGAGATGAAGAAAGAGTGGAGGACAAAGAAGTAATATTAATCAAGCCATACAAGATATCAAGTTCAACATCTATATCTACTTATAGCACCAGCTTCATTGATGGAGAAATTGAAAATCTTATCAAGTACATGAAGTTCATCAAAACACCAATGCAAACCAGACTATTCCGTCCACCAGCACATTACCAATCCCTCAAATCAAGAGGAGAACAAGATCTCAATTTTTGGAAAGAAATCACAATAGCACTAGTGGATACTCAGCATAACACTGAAACAACACGAAATGGATATCCGATCAAAATGTATCAAGGAGGTCCACCACATGAACCATTCTTCATCGCCATCAATTGTTGGGGTCAAGTTATCATAGGACCAAACAAGAAAGTAGTGGCAACACATGTGTCAGGAAAGTTGGAAGTTTTGGTCTGATTCATGAAAACATGAAAGCTGAAAAGGGAGTATTGTTACGACCAGTACCTCCTGGAGACAGCATGGTCATGGGCAGAGGGTATGACGACAATGATTGGCTGCACCAAAGTAGTCTCAGTCAGCGCCTCATATAGTAGGTGTTATAGTAATCACTTATCACAAAGACAAATAATCACACAAGTGGTAAATCTCTTAAGTTGGATATCAAGTAGGAAGTTCACAAGAGAACTTGACAAGGAGCCTCTGCTAAATTAGAGTCCTATATATACTAAATACACCTGGTCCGTGCTACAATCTCATGTCCACCTCATTTCTTACTTAAGGCCACTATGTTGTATACATGTGCCCTAACATTATCTTCTAGATCTTTCTACTATGTTCTAGGCTTATGACGTCACATCATGTGACATGTCATGTGACTGTGATGTCATGTGCCCCTTCATCATCACTAAAAGAAAAAGAAAAAGAAATTCAAAAGAAAAGAAATATAAAATTGAGAAAAATAGATAGAAGAAAAAGAAAAATGTTAGTGTCCAAAGCGTTCTATAACAGTAGGTGCCACAATCTCATTTCTTCCTCCTTGCTACCTCATATTATATGACTCCTTTGCTTTATAGACTACTTGCAATTTCCTCATATACTCTCATATATATAACATAGATACTATCCTGTATCCCTACACTTTATCACTTATACAATCCCCTTACACTTCCTCAAGTCTTTGTCTTAGTTGTAACCTGAGCTCAAGCTTAAGGTTGTTACAATTTTGACCTCTTGAAACACAAATTGTGTTTCTCTGCTATCTTTAAGAATCTGACCATTTTTTCTTCCAGTTTCTTCATAGTTTTGGCCAGTATTACAAAATCGTCCATGTAGTTTGCCAGTACTTCTTTATGAAGTAGCTTTTGGAAAATGCTGTTCATCATCCTCTGGAATGTCTCTGGCGAATTGCATAGTCTGAAGTATATAACTTGGGGTTTGAATAATTCTTTGTTAGTTAAGAACACAGCTTTCCATTCATCCCCTTCCTTGATTCAAACATTGTTATACCCCCAGATCAGGTCTAATTTATTGAAGTATTTCGTCTCTTTAAGCTTGTCGATTACTTCTCTGATTAGAGGCAATAGTGTCTTATTCTTTATCGTGACCTGATTGAGTTTTCTATAGTCTTGAACCAGCCATAATGAACTGTCTTTCTTTGGAATATAAAAATATGGCACCGCATATCTTGATTTTGACTCCACTATTAAGCCTGCTTTGAGTTGTTTGTCCAACCATTAATTCAAAGCTTCTTCTTCCTTTAATGTCATTGCATAAGCCTTGGCATTCAGTTCCTTTAGAGCTTCTTCCATAAGATTTATTTCATGATCCCATTTACATCTCTCTGGTAGTTTTTTGAATTTCTTTTTGTTGAACAAATATGTGAAGGGTTGAATATAATCTGGTAAGTCCTCTGAGTTTGTCTTGTCCGGTTCTTTGCCAATTTCTTCATTATCTTATTTCTTGATGTCCATATTCTCCATGGCCTTGGCTCTTTTAGTCTTGAACTGTATGTCTTCATATTTCATTATACAGCTTCCTGGACATCTTGTAAACCTGATAGTGCCATTTTTCCAATTGACTTCTGGGTTGTATTTGACTAGCCAGTCATAACCCAAAAACATATCCATGTTGTTTAAATCTATTACTGCTGCCTCCAGTATTTCTTTATGCCTATTTATTTTGATCTCCAAAAATGCCATCTTTGTTACTTTTCCATTCTTTGTTCTGTCTACATTGAAAACTTCAAATGAGAAGTCTATCAGTTTTGTTTAGATTCTTCTATCCTTGACCAATTGTTTGTCAATTCCTGTATGTGTGCATTCGGAGTCCACTAATATCTTGACCTTCAATTTCTTGCTATTCTTCGTCTTCACATCTGCTTGCATGTTTAATTCCTGTTTTCCCTCACTATTTTGGTGATTTGGAATAATGTATTTATTCTGAGACTTTACATGGGAGATTTCTCATACTATGCTTACTCGAGATCTTTGCCAAAACCCTCCTTTTTCTTCTCATCTTCATTGTCTGATTCTTCCTAAACCTTTCTCTTCTTTATCATCTACTTTCCTTTGCAGTCTCTGGCAATATGTTCTTCCTTGTCACATTTGAAGCATATTCTGGTTTCTTATTCTTTCTTCTTTTCTTGGCATTCCTTTGCCATGTATCCATACTTGTTGCAGTTGAAGCACTTAGGCTTCCTATCTTTGAAGTTGTTGTTGGACTTTCTAATGTCTATAGACTGATCTTGCCCTCCATATGTTATTCCGGTGCTTGTCTTGTAATCATGGCATCCTTCTGTAGATTCATATCCTTGTCCAACTGACATTATTGCTACTTTCCACTTCTTGAGTGACTCTAGCATGGCTATTGGTAGGTATTCTAATATTGTCTTGATGATGTCTTGTCATACATTCTTCTTTAGTAAGAAAATTGTATGCAACTCATCTGTATCTACCTTCATGGCTAGTGTGTCGAATTCGATCATGAAATCTGTTGTGTTCTTCTTTCCTTGCTTGAAAGTCTCTATCTTCCATTCAACATCTGCTGCTTTTGTCTTGTTGCTGAACATAGTCTTGATCTCCTAGATAAATTCTTTCCAATTATGGGTTCTAGTTTCTTCATCTAGCTCATTGAGCTTTCTCTGTGCATAAATGTTCACTACACCTCCTCTGAGGTAAGCTAGGATTGCTGTGATCCTATCATCGGTCTCTATGATCCTGTTACTCTTGAGGAATAATCTCATCTCTCTCCACCAGTCTTCAAATTTTGTTTAGTTACCGTCAAACTATCCTGGGTCTGGTATCATGTTCTTCAGCATTCCTGTCTGTATGTTCTTACTGTTTGCTACAGCTGCTAGTGCTGGTACTACTGACATTTCTGTGTCTGTTCATTCATACTTACTTGAGGCTTCTTCTGTGATCTGCAAGAATCCTAGTTGTTCTGACAATACCTTAATATCATTCATTCTTCTAGAACTTGTCTTGGTTCTTCTTTGTAGTTTAAACTACATATGTTTCATTCTCGACAGGTAACTCTGTCTAGTATCATTTGTATGCACCTCTCCTTGCAAGATGAGCTTGTTGACACTTTACCAAATGTTACAACCTTAAGCTAGAGCTCAGGTTGTACTTAGGCAAAGACTTGAGAGAAGTTAAGGGAAATGTTATGAATAGTAAAGCATAAGGATACAGGATAGTATCTATGCTATATATACTAGTAGAAGTGAGGAAACAATGTGCAGTACATGAGGCATATAACATGAGGAGACCTTAAGAATAAAGCAAAGTTGTAGCACCTACTACATGAGGCACTGACTGAGACTACTATAGCATAGCCAATCATGTTGTCATACCCTTTGCTCTTCTCCATGCTGCATCCTGGAGGTATTGATTGTAACAACAACTTTAGAATATGAAACAAAGTTTAGAGAGAATAAGTACTAATGATGATGTGTTGCTGTTAAATACTGAAGATTGAGTTCACTTAAATATTTGATTATCAGACAAGCAAATTACAGTATAATTACTAGTCTTATATATAAAAAAGTAAATAAAAGATGCTTAGAGATTTTAGAGTACAGCTCTAAGCAGAGATTTCAGTGATGAAATACTGAAAGAGACTAATAGGAGAACTCTACTGTAAAAGGCTGAGTTTGATAAAAATATCTCTATCATAGAAGACTAAGTACTTAAGGGGTTCAAAAATAATTGTATTACTGTTATGGAGATGTATTACACAAAGAATGACTGTTATAGAAGAATCTTGTATCTTTATATTTTACTAATTAATTATCTTTTTTATCCTTACTCAAGTCTTTGCCTAAGTTACAATATAAGCCAAGCTTAGGATTATAACAATACCTATTCAGCATGAAGAAAGCATAAGACAATTAGTTTTATATTGGAAGTTGTAAGTATCTAAGAACTTTAATGATGATTGGATAAGATAGTTTACTAATATACTACTATATACTAAATAGAATGACCTATGTACTTGGTCTATATACTAACCAATTGTCATAAACTAAGTATAATACTACTGATGATGTCAGAGGATATTGGCAATACTATAAGTTCAGATCCACTCTATAGAGGCTTAGTTACACTTCTAGGCTAATCATTATTTAGACTAGCTCCTGATAAACTAATAACTGCCTCTATCTTATTCTAATTCTCATTGTCTAGTTTGTTACAGTAGTACTATAGTTATTTAGTTAATTATAGTTGTAGATATTAATTGGTCAAGTACATAGACTATGTGCTTGGACCATTCTACTATAATATATATAGTAGTGGTATAATAATAGAATATCTTACCTAAATATCATCTGAAGTTCCTAAATACTTATGACTTCTTATATAAGATTAATCTCCTTACAAATAATAGATAATGTAAAAGAATCTGACTTTTTATTATGTTTAACTAAGTAAGATCTTTTAATCTTATACTCTACAGACTTTGTAATAGACTTCTTTACCTCTGAATACTATCAAATCCTGCCACAGAGTCAGCTGACTTCACTACTATCAACTCTGAACTCTATACTTGCATATTACTACTTTAAAAGACCTCTTAGATTATCACTTGCTATAAGGGGACCTGTTCTTAAAGAACCTATTTTGTTATAGCTCAAAGCTCTTAGAGTTGGGTTAAGAGGTAATCTTGTATTGGGTAATACAAGAGAACTCGATAGAGGACTCTGTACAGGATGGTCTATCTTATATACTAGAGGTACCTGGTCTGTGCTAAGTACTTCTAGCCTACTCTAAATGACTATATGTGCACCTCAAGACCAACCTATGTTGTATATGTTATATGACGTTATCCTTTCATGCCTTTCTTCTTGTGTTCATGGGTTTAACTCTAACTCTAAGTTCTAAAAATAGAAAATAGAAAAATAAATCGAAAATAAAAATAAAATGAGAAAAGAAAATAAAGACAAAACTAAGTCCACTTCTCTCAATCCTAACATATTTGTTAGAGCAACTGAGTAAAGTTTATGATTTTTAGAAAAACCTAAGTTATATTTCAGTGGCTAATAACTAAGTATTACCCACCTTTAGGAAAATCTAAGAGAATAAAATAAGATTTCCTGAAATATTTCTACTGTTTATTATAATCTAGCAAAATAATATTGAGATAATATTAGGATAATAGTATACAGATGGTCAGAAACCTAAGTCAAAATATCTAGAACATTATCTGGAAAAGCAAAGCACAGTTAGAGTAATAAAGAGCAGTAAATTGAAATCTTCTGAAAACACAAAGTATAATTATAGAGCTTGGGTTTTATAGTAGTGAAGTTTGCAAGTCTAGTAAAGTTCAGAAGTATGAGGTAGTAATAAGGGTCAAAGATAGTAAAATTTATTTACTTTTATTTCTTTTATTTTTATTTTTTTATTTTTGGACTTAGGATTAGGAATTAGCATGACATTACATATGACTGTCACAAACTGTCATACTATGTGACACAATGTGACACATCTGTCACATATCACTGTCACACAGAAGGATATAGGAGATTTCAGAATAATAACACTATACTACATATTCTTTAAAGTAGGCTAGGTTTAGTATAGTATAGACTATTAGTCAAGTGTATATAAGGTAGACACTTTGTACTTAGAACTTCATTGAGTTCTCTTATGTTAACCTAGTATGAAGTTCTTCTTCTAACTTTACTCTATAAGTCTTAAATTATAATATAAGGGCTATAAGGTTTGGAAAAGTAATAATGGCTGTAGAAAAGCCTATAGGATTTGTAGTTGAGGGAACTATTAGGGCAACTGGGCAGGAGAGCAAAGCACTTCAAATCTCCAGAAAACTCTAAGTCTATTGTCTAAGAAATACTAAATTATACACTTACCTCCAAAAAATCCTAAGAGAACAAAATGGAAATTTCTAAAGATAATAACTACTCTATATAATGGCAAGTTTATTCTAATGTGTCAGAATTCTGTTTATATAAGCAAGAAATGATGATACTTAAGTAATTAGGAACAGTACAAAATGGAGAGATCAAATTGAAGTAAAGTAGAGTGCTTAGCAAGTGCTTTCAGAGTATAGAAAAGTCAATAAGTAGATATATAGATAATACCAGCAGAGTTCAAAAGATTATTATTACAAACTCAAGTCCTTAGGGTTAGACTAGTAAATGAACTGTATATTGGGTTAACACAAGAGAACTCAATAGAAAACTCTGTACAGAATCATCTACCTTTTATACTAAGCTATAATAGTCCATATTACTACTTCTCTAGCCTATTCTAAAGACCATGTGGTTGTCTTAAGACCAATATATGTAAGACACATTGTTATGATATTATCCTTCTAGAACTTTCCATGTTCTTCTCTGTAATCTTGTGACTTATGACCATTACTGTGACTATGTCATCTGATGTGACTGATGTGACAGTGTGATCATGATGTTACTCTAGCCCTAACTCTAAGTTCAAAAGGAAAAAATAAATTAAAAAGAAAATCAAAAGAAAATATTAAATAAAGAAATAAGTGTCTAAGCTTTGCATGTCTGACAACTATAGAGCATTGTGGAAGAGTAAGAAAGTACTAGAAAAGAGAGTTAAACAATATATCCAAATATTTAAAAGTATTGGTATGCAGTTTGAAGAGGTCTAAAGTATAGAAAAGTAGATAAGTAGATGAGTACAGATGTGAGAATAGATTATGGGATATAAATCAGCCAAAAAACATGGAAGAGAAAAGTCTTAGAAAAGCCAGTCTCTGTAAGGAGACTTGTTAGAGCAACTAAGTAAAGACTATGGTAATTTAGTAAAGATTATAGCTTTAGAAAAATTCTAAGTATTATTGTTTAACAATATTATATACATAACTTACCTTTAAGAAAATCCTAAGAGAACAAGATAGAGTTTTCTAGAGATAATAGCTACTCTAAGTATCTAGGGTCTATATTAATTAAGTAAAATATTAAGTTGAACATTTAGTAATGAGTAATAAAGCTATATAGTCAGGAACCTCAGTAAAATATTGCCAGATAGTGAAAGTTCATTAGTTGGTAGCTGAAAAAGATGGATTAATAGTTATGAGAAGATGAGTAGGATTCTGTGGTGATGTTATAGGTGTTATATCTAAAAACTTAGGGTTAAAGTCAAAAGAGTAAATCTTAGATTGGATTAATCACAAGAGAACTTAATGGAGTTCCTAGTACAAAGTTGTTTACCTTATATATTCTACTAGATAGTCTGTGCTACTACTATATCTAGCTTACTCTAAAGACTATGTATAAACTATAAGATCAATATGTGTTAAGTATATTGTATGATATTATTATTCCAGAATATTCTGCCATGTTCTGTTGTGATCACATGATCATGTGACAGTAACAGTAACATGTGATGTCATGCTAAATCTTAACTCTAAATAAAATTGAAATAAAAAGAAAATAAGAATAAAAAGAAAATAGAAAAAGAAAAAGAAAATATAGTCTAATGTTCACAACTCTGATAATAGGGTTCAATAGTGTTGTGATGGGATATTAGTATAGAGCTTGGGGAACAAAATAACTATAAGATTAACTTAGGCTTTGGCAGATATTACAGACTCAAATTTAGGCAAAGCAGAAGATTTCTTTATAGAACTTGCTTAGCTAGATTGTTATAAGACGAAAGTGCGGACAAACTTTGGACTAAGGTTAGGGTTAAGTATTATAATTATCAGTCTATAACGGAAGAGAGATAGGAGATAGGCATGTGGCCTGAAAGTCATATGATAGAGTCTAGAACAGTCTGGAAGGACTAATAGTCTAGAAGGATTGAGAGGAGTCTAGATGTGAAGTTAGAGTTAGGGATGACATCAAGGAACATGGGTTCCTCATAGTGTACACATGGTGTATACATGTATAGCAGAGATTAAAGATATGATGTCAGGGCACATGTAGGAAGCATGGTGGCCTTAAGGAAAACACATGTGGATGAGTAATAGGACATGAGGAAGAAGCATGGTGGATGGACATGAGGTAAACACATTGTTATAGCACGGACCACATTGTATTTATATAAATAGAGGAGCAATGCAGCAAGGGCTCCTTGTCGAGTTCTCTTGTAATTCCCCCACTCTTTACTTGATAGCCCTACTGAGAGCTTTGCTTGTTGTAAGATCATTTGTCCTTGAGTGACAAGTGGTTGTTATAATATGGATGTAGTAAAAAAACTGGATTTCTTTATACTGTTCTTTTACCTCTAATACTACTGCTGAAGTCTATAAAGTTTTCTTTATTTCCAGAATACTAAATATCATTACTAACTCTATAAAGTTTGTCCAATTAATTTCACTACTCTCTGCTACTTACTGTAAAGAGATCTGCTAGTTCACCAAAATTCAAGTCATTAATACTATCAATGTCTATCATCAATCTCACAAACTTCTCTTTTCTTAAGAATCAAATCTTAATCTTGGTATAAACCCTACTGGACCTTTGCTTATATCTCTATGATTGCAATAACTTACTTCTATATACCATTGTCCAATAAACTCTTACTACTCTGCTATTAAAGTTGAAAATAATGAACATAGACTATTGACCTAGTGTATGTAAGGTAGATATTTTGTTTTAGGAACTTTATTAAGTTCTTGTTATGAACTTATTTCTTAGGATTGGAAATAAGAACAACTCTTGTATTAGAGAAACATAAGAGAACTTGATAGAAAACTCTTCTACAAACTAGTCTATCTTATATAGTCCTACAGATGGTCCATGCTAACTACTGTGCACCCTACTCTAAACAACCATGTGTAGTTCATAAGACCAACATGTGGTGTCCATGTTGTATGATGTTATTTATTCTCGAATCTTCTACTAAATTCTTCCAAGTCTCATGATCTGTCTTGTGACTATGCCATTAGATTGTGACTGATGTGACTGATCAACCCTAACCCTAATTGTTCTAAAAATAGAAAATAGAAAAATAAATTGAAAAGAAAATAAAAATGAAAAGTAAAATAAAGAAAAACTAAGTCTACCATTTGTGAACTTGACAGTTCTCTTGTATTAACTTTAATACAAGGTTCTTTTCTTGTTCTAACTTTTGAATCATAATATCTACAAAATTTGAAGTCCCTCTATTAG
>Ga0157364_1009357_pt1 | contig 10139 bp, 5 predicted proteins | sample AttsexASBM2_FD_111476 | JGI IMG/M metagenome (GOLD analysis project Ga0157364, IMG submission 111476) | Fungus gardens microbial communities from leaf cutter ant in Ribeirão Preto, State of São Paulo, Brazil - Atta sexdens ASBM2 | ecosystem: Host-associated > Fungi > Mycelium > Unclassified ... | reverse complement strand
TACACACACACACACACACACACACACGCGCGCGCGCGCGCGCGCGCGCGCACACACATACACATTCAAGTTTTTTTGCAAAAAGGTAATATTTAAAATATTTTATTGTGTTAAAAAATTTAGAAAGGCGACTTCGAAATTGATGCTATATGTTTCTCCAATCACATCTAAAATACACTACACATATATTAATCACATGGAGATACTCTTTCTTTCTTTTCTTTTCTCTCCCTCTCTCTCTCTCTCTCTCTCTCTCTCTCTCTTTCTCTCTCTCTTCCTTTTACAAATTTTATTCACGCAACAGTTTTACACTGACACACATAGTTTTACACCGACAACATGAAGAACGGCAGAAATTTACCTCGAGAAAACCGATGCTGAAAACAAAAGACATTATTATGGTCGGCAACAATATCTTCATGAATTTACTTTGCGTTGGCCAACCGCCAAGTTTCGACAAGAAGATCTTATTAATATTGTAATAATGTTTCACCGCCGACTGCATCTCTCCGACTTGATTGTTGCGCGATTGTTGTCGATTCTCCCTCAAGATTCAGACATTTTCCAGACATCCCCTATAACATAAGTATCACATTGCGCGTATTCACTATAATAACGTGTTACGGTATTGCGAAGTAACGTTGTCTGTTTGATAATCACGGGTTGTCGAGAAACGCGTGTCGCGCTCCTTTATTTTTTATTCCACTCATTGCCGGAGCGATAAAAAAAAAGAAGTCACAGAGATTATACTTCGCGAAATGTCAATCACCGCGGTGACAGACAATACTTGTCTATATATTTCCTCTCCTAAATTCGCAATGCGTTAAGAATACTATATTTTTTTGCTTTTCTCCTCGTAACATCGTACGATTTTGAATGTGAGCTGTGTCACGCTGATAAATACACGATAAGCATAACAGGAAAGTTGAGCGACATGAAAAACCACACGATATGAACCAAATAAATGATAGCTTTCACGAAGGGGCTGCGGTTCGCTTATAACACGAGGAGCGACACGTGCTGTCGTATAAAAATCTGACTGATGAATAATTTATTTTTTTTACTTTCAAGTGTTTTATCCCGAATGCTATTACGATTCGATCTGCGCGTCTATCGTGATCTACTGTAATAGATTGTACCGGCACGTGTCAATTCGTGAGAAGCAGAACAAATTGAAAATCTTATTAAAAATGAAGTAAAATATAAATAAAGATAAAACATTTTTACCGAGAAGGAAGATGATTCAAGCGCCTACTTTTTAAAAATTAAAAAGGTATGTGACGTAATGTAATGAAGAATCTACATTTGAAAAAAAGTACAATTATTATTAATACAACTAACAAAGATATATTGAGAAATAAAAAGAAACTGAGAGATTAATGTATCTTAGTCATAATAATTTTTTTAATTTAGTGTTATAAAAATGTTTCAAATTTATTGTTATGTATAAACTTTTTGAATTGATATTATTTAAATTTTATTACTTCGGATGATTAAAAATCCATGCAGATATCTATTTAACATATTAAATCTAAAAGTAATATAAAAATAATGTAAATAGTGTAATAAATGTTACGCATTTTTTAAATATCTTTTACATTTAATTAAATAAACATATCTTTTGATATTCAGAATATGTTTATTTTTTATTGTGATAATTTATCTCAATTAGCTTAACAAAGTAATGATAGAGTGTTATCTACTCAGACAATACAAAATATTAAAAGATAACGAAAAGAAGACTTTTTTAAGTTGTTTTTCCGATAAAGTAAAAAGATGTTTAAAAGATGACGAAAAGATATTGTTTTTAGATTGTCTTTTCAGCAAGATCAAAAGATATCTATAAGACATCTTTTAGTCTTGTCGAAAGACAACTTAAAAAAGACATCTTTTCGTCATCTTTCTATGGTTGTTATTTTCGCAAAGCAAAAAGTCGACTAAAAGATATCTTTTCATATTGCCGAAAAGACAATGTGAAAAAGATATCTTTCCGTTATTTTGATTAGGTATTACTTTTTATCATTCATTCGAACAATACGCGAGATCGCCACTAGATGAACATGATGGAGTTCAGTTTCTCATGTTTGAAAATCATACAGAATAGAATAAAAGGTGCAGCATTATGAGAAATTTTATTCGTATTCTAATGAATACTAATAAAATATCTTATTGTCGATCGAGTCTCCGAAGGAGACTATGAAAGATTCTTGCCATCGACGAGATACTATTAAGTACCGTCAACCCTACAAATTTTCGGCGATATAAAAAGGGTCCCAAGGGCTCAGAGGTAATTGAATTCATGATTTTTTTATTACATAAATAAATATGCATACTTGTAAAGCTATAATATTCTATATATTGCAGAAAAATTACAGTTTTTTTCTCTGCGATTACCATCTTTGTTGATAATCAAACTTTAATGATAATACTGAAATCACAATTTTAAAGAAAAATCGAGTATTATTGAGTTATAAATGCATAATTACATCTACTAAACTAATAAATCATAAAATTAATACAATATTATCAGTTTTTAATTCTTAATCACTTTAATAATCGCAAAGACGCGAACTCTTGTAAGGATGTCTTTAATAGTATCTCGTCGGTGCACTTGCATAGGACATGGTAAACATTGCAGGAAATGGGATGTATATTTTCAGTCATGCAATTTTAATTCGTTTTGTGTAAAAATTAATTTAGGAATTCGATGTATTAAATGTTATATATATGTATCAAAATATAAAAACCAAAAGAAATATTAAAGATATCGAAATATTAAAGAAGACTAAAAGATATCCAAAGAAATCATCTTTTAGTTGTATGGATAAGATAGAGATCAAGATTTAGTTGTACTATAAGAGGACTAGCAGTGCGACATCTGTCATCTTTTAATCTTTTCGTCGACTATATTTTTTCACTAAAAGATATCTTTATAACAATTTAATTGTCTTTTAGTCATCTTTTAGATGACTTTGTGCTCTCTGATATAGTGACGTTTAATAAAACAAAATAGACATCATTATGAAATTTTTCACATCACTCTGCTAAATAAGTTATTATTGAATTTTGCATTTATCATTATTATCCAACTGATGATAATTTATTCTAATATATTTTGAACATTATTTATAAGTTTTATTCTCATTATCTATTAATTTGCTCAAAATCTAATCATCGTCACTTATAATATAAAAAGTTTGAAGTTTTATTGTTTATTATTTTATATTATAAGCCGCAAAATTATTTAAGAGGATGAGATAGTACAGTAAATATAAGCAGAGAGAAACCTGAGAGGGACATCCCGGCCTTTTTCATATACCAAATCTCATAGAGTAGTGTCCACATTTTCGTGATTCTTTTTCATGCTATTACTATATATTGAGATAAAAATGAACGATTAAAGTTGATTATTTATGTTATTATATAATTGTTCATTGTCTAATCTATATAATAATATGGAAAAGAATCAAAAAAATGTAGACACTACTTTACGATGTTTGATAGAAAAAAGACGGGGATGTCCACTTTCTCACAGGTTTCTCTCTGATATAAGTAAGAATCTCTTTTGGAGAAATTTACACTTACGTCTTATATGTCCGATAAACAGTCGGTAACGATGATACTTCATGGTAAATGTTCAATAACGATTTTAGAACTTATTGAAAAAGAAACCGTTTTGTTTGCAATCTATTTTTTGATTGCTCAAACTCCAATTAATTTAATTGATGATTAATTTAAGAAACAGAATTGTTTACGCATCTATAATTACGACAAACAAAATTGACGATTACAATTAACTCGCTGCATTGTGATTGGCTGAAATAGAGAACCAATCAGTCGCGAAATTGTCAATTCACAATCTGATACGAGCATAAGACAACATTTCGAAATACATAATTTGCTGTCTCTGATCTCTAAATTTAAACTGATTTTGTTTTAATTGTTTTTATAATAATTGTCAAAACATGAAAATATATTTTGTTTTTAATTGAAATCATTGATATAATTAGTGCAATACAGCAATATAAATAAATTAGATAACTTATTTGTGTATTACATTTAAATTGTAAATTTATATTAAGAATAAGCACATTACATGTTAAACATACAATTTCTTGAAATGTTAAAGCGATTAGAACTCTCGATTGTCATGTTAGTTAATTAGTTAATTTAATGGAGGATCTTCTGATTGGATTGAGTCAATGGGCGCGTTCAAATTGATAAAACGGCAAGCTTGCTCACCGAGCAAATGAACATAATTGATTGTTACTTATAAATCCAATCAATCAAATTCAATCACTCGATACACATGTCTAGTCGCTTTGCTATTTTGAACTCCTGGCTGTATTCAGTAGACTCAACAGTTGAGTAAGCGTTCGCTGCTATTGATGTATTCTTTCACATCTAAAATGCTGATTGGATGATCTAAAAGAATACACCAATAAGCGTTCATTCAATTGTTGAGTCCACTGAACGCAACCAAAATGTAATGAAGCCAAGAGGGAGGGAAGGGCAAAAAATTTATCTTTACACAAAATTAATTATGAGGGTTACGTTCCAAAACTTCCTCTCCGAGAAAGATTTTACTCTATATGCTATAGTATACGTTACGTGTATTATATATTTCGAGTAAAATTTTCCTCGGAAGAAGTTTTGAAACGTAGCCTAAAATACTTATATCAAGGGCAATTTTCAAGAATTTTCAGCGAACTTTCTTACAAATAATGCATTAGGCAATGAGAATTTAACTTTTTGTTACAAAAATGATTTTCATAATTTAATTATTTTTCTTTGAAAAGAAAAATAAGATAAAGCAAAAGAAGGTAAACACTACCCCTGTTCCCCTTGTTTACGCCCACATCAATAAATAAACTTCAATCGGCTATTGTTGTGAATAGTTATGATCAATTGTGCAATGTGGTTAATTGTGGGATCTTCTCATTATGTGTTTGGCCGTAGGATTCTTCAGCCCAAGACACAATGCAAGGGAATAGCGATAGCGATAGGAATAACATGATTTCAACCTATCAAAAATTGGATATATTGGAATAGTTTCTGATAGGTTGAATCGTGTTATTTCTATCGCTATCGCTATTCCTTCGCATTGTGTCTTGGGCTTTCATGATGTGATGTTATCACATCGCCAATTGACCATTTATATTCCGATCTTCTGATTTGTTGAGCCAGCAGAAAAACTCCAAGCACTGGCGATAGCTGTGGCCAATTGCAACATTGTCAAACGGGATGCTCCCCTCTCCACAAGAAGTCAGCTGCCACTGCTACCAGATCAGCCGGGTTACTCTCCTTTTCTGGGGGAATCAAAGATTTGCAGACATGTACTTGTGCGTATAAAATAGCGAAGATTTTGCTTTCGATATAATTTGTATAGAAAAAAAGTCAAGAAATAGTATTCGGCCCGTTGCTTCGTTTGTATTTCGCGCAAATACAGAGTTGATTTGTGAGAAATCTGAGAAATATTATTACATGCATTCAGCATAACAGGATTTGAACAATTAGCACGATTAGCATCATCCAACGCGCCCCAAAGTTTTCCCAGGCAGATAATTTAGTTACAGAATGGCCGGGAATTTTTGGCAGAGCTCGCATCAGTAAGTTTGAAAATCACAATAAAATCTCAACAAACGAATTTCAGTTTTTATGAGGTTTTCTGTTTTCGATAGCCAACAATGGTTACTGGATAAACAGGATTTAATCAGAGAACGTCAACATGATTTATCGGTACTAACGGAAGAGGAATATCAGAAAATATTTATTTTTTTTTCTAGCAGTAAGTTGAAATAATCTTTTCACATCTGATGAAGATTTACAAATTTGTTCTAAAGTATATCTATTAATCAATAGAGCACCTTTTATCTATCTTTCTTAACATTGTTGATAGATTGTCAATTCTCATATATTGTAAGATCTGATGTTAAATAAAATATACATTTAATATAAATACATTTAATATAAATAATTATAAGATATATATAAAAAGTGTATAGTTTCATCTGGCAAAACTCTGCTTTGTTTTTTATATTTGTTAACGGAAAATATTAAATAGTTCAATATACTTATTTCAATCGTCAATTATTAATATAAATTCATTAATATAAATTCATTAAAGCAAGGATTTAACATTTACTAAACTGTAATTGACTGTTAAGAAGTTTGTACATTTTGTCATACCATTACTATGTACAAGCATATTTTATATGTAATATAATCTGTAATTACATCTGTATATAAATCCTGTCACTAGTGATACAGATGATAGGTGAACAGTTAAAATTGAGGCAACAAGTGGTAGCTACTGCGACAGTATATTTTAAAAGATTTTATGCTCGCAATAGCTTAAAATGTATAGACCCTCTATTATTAGCTCCTACTACTGTCTTTCTGGCATCGAAAGTAGAAGAGTTTGGAGTAATTTCTAATAGTAGATTGATATCAACAATGGGAAATGTAAGTAAGTTCCATGATATATTATATCTTGTTACAGTTCATTGAGGGATCAATATGTATGTAATTAAATAGTTCTTTAATTAATGTTATTTTTTTTTATAGTTAAGAACAAATTTAGTTACGCATATTCGCAAGAATTTCCATATCGCACAAATCATATCTTGGAGTGTGAGTTTTATCTTTTGGAACATTTGGACTGTTGTTTAATAGTATATCAACCATACCGTCCCTTGTTAACATTAATTCAAGATGTAGGACCAGATGATCAGCTGCTTATGCTCGCGTGGCGTATTATTAATGATAGTCTAAGAACAGACGTATGTTTGTTATATCCACCTTATCAAATAGCTATTGGTAAGATAATTGTTTTGTTCTTAATGGTCTAAGTATAGCATTACAAGAAAATTTAATAACAATTTATATCTTTTTTTACAGGCTGTTTACAAATAGCTTGCGTGATATTACAAAAAGATCTCAAATCGTGGTTCGCAGAATTAAATGCAGATATGGAAAAAATTCAAGAAATAGCACGGTATATAATAAATTTATATGAATTGTGGAAAAAGTATGACGAGAAAAACGAGATGCCAGCAATATTAGCTAAAATGCCAAAACCAAAAGCAGCACCACAACGTTGACAGCAAGCTCTTGATTCGCCGAATGTTTGGGATTCATGCTAATGCAGTGAAATGCTTCAACTAAAAATCTGTCCTTTTTCTCGATATGTAGGCACTGTCGGAGATATACAGTTGACAATGAATATCATTCTGCACTTATATCTGCATAAATGTTTTGATATGTAAAACTATGTTTTAAAATATGTCTAAATGATAATAATGCAGTATCATTTAATATTTCTATATTTGATATTCGATAACGAAAATGCTACAATTAAATAATTATAATTTGATTTAATGTTCATTATCAGATAAGTACAACGACCTATTAATTTATATTTTTATCTACATGTTTCATTTGTACACAGTATTAACTATTGATTTAAAATATAAATATATATATTATTTATAAAATATACATATAAAAAATCATTTTTAAAAATTCGAATCATGCTATATCTTTATATATTAAATTTGCTTCAGAAAAGTAATGTCCAGAAGATATTGGATTGACGACTATATTTCGATGGAAAATTTATTTATTGTATGCTATAAGAAATTGTAACAGATTTTAGTGTGATGAACTAAATTGAAGAATTCTGAATAATTCCTTCCTCATTGTATAAATTTTATAATTGGAATAGAATAAAATAGACAACAAATTGAATATCTAAAAACTTATTTAATTAAATCAGTATCATATTTGTTCAAAACATAGTCCAAAATTTAATTGATAAAATCGATTAAAAAGAAAAGCTTATTGCTTCCGTATATGTCAATAATAAGCGTAGAAGATTTTGAATTCTTCGATATTTTCATTTATATAATTGAATAATTAATTTGGTTTTTTATTACTAATGTTTTATTACTAATATTTTATTACTAATGTTATTACTAATGTTTTATATGCTTGAACGACGTTCGGTAATAGAGAAAACTAAATGTTTTTTTGCTTCTTTTTTTAATAGTTGTTTCAGGCAAATAATTATTTATTACATAGTTATATGCAGTTATTTTAATATTGCCGATTGTTTGAAAAATGTAATAATTTATTTTTGTATTTACTGCTCATTCACGCGATGAATCTCTTATTGTCTTTCTGCATAATAATCTTCTGAAATTTTGTTAACTTTTTTTACGTCTGTTGTTTTAATTATTCTTTATGTATTTTCTGAGTATGAGGGTTGAAGTACAATTTCTCACATACACGCAATATCTATTTTCGTCTTCTTATTTTATTGTCATTAATCATTGTTAATTAATAAATAGAGTTCTCGTTTATTATTATATTAGGCATGGGAAAAAGTTCGTGGCGTTTTTCCCGTTGGCATTAAAAAAACGCCACGAACTTTTTCCCATACCTAATATGTACAAATTAATTTTCTTTCTATCATTATCTCTGCTATTAAATTTGTAGATTAAAAAACTTAGAAAAAAATTTGGAGAGATTCTCATTAAAAGATTCTTAATTTCTGCCTTCTTAAGTGAAATCAGAAGGAAAATTGTCAAGAAACACATATGAATTTTTCTACAAATTACATCCATACAAACAACTTAATAATTTTTTAACGATGAATTTGGTTTAATAGATCGAACTTCAATAAAAAAAGTAGTGGGTATAAGAAATTAAAACATTAATACTAAATAACTAACTTTGAATTTTTATTAACCTATAGACAGAAAAATAAATATATTTTACAAATATATTTTATAAATATATTCTACAATATATTTTTTCATATCCAACTTTTCAATTTTTGATTTTCATTTATCATTATTACGCAATAAAATTATTTTTATATGTTTACTATTCAAAATTTCTTAAATTTTAAGTGATTTTTGGTAAACATATAAAAGTAATTTTATTGCGTAATAATGATAAATGAAAATCAAAAATTGAAAAGTTGGATATGAAAAAATATATTGTAGATATATTTACGCTTTATAAAATATATCTGCGCTATGGTCCATTATTTCTTGGCTTTAATTTAAAACGAAAACGTATATGAAGCTACCTATTAACATTGCTATGTCAACAGTTCTGCTTTTTTATTCATAAAAGTAATTATCTGAAAATGGTTAAATTACAGATTGAAAAAAATATGAAACGATTTCTAATCATCAGCATGCATCGTCTTAAAGACGTTTTGCGACTACAGTTGTGTACAACCTAATGAGCACATTTTTTTAGTGCTCATCATTATTGTTATGAAAATTTATTTCACTTTTATATAGTATAAGATAATTCCATAAGTATTAATTTATTTATACAAGTTTTTTTATACAATATAAAATGCCTCCCGTCTTCGCTACTGCCGCCGGTCGAAAAAATAACGACTTTACTTACTTTGCTACTTATTTTGCTCAATAATTTCTTAAAAACGAATACCGGAAGCCATATTCAGACAAATTTCATATTATTGCTTGTGATATCAAGTTTTATGTCTCATTGTTTCAAAAAATTGTTAAGAAAAACTTTTTTACTTAGAATAAAAAGACGCGCGCGTGCACAAGGTGTCCCGAAAGTTTTTGCCAATCGCTTTTGTGTAGATAGAGTGGACTGGAGTAGATAAACTGGGTCGAAAAGTCTCCTCTACCATTTTGCAATTTTCGCAATAGTTAATAGATATTAATTACTAAAAATTGCCAAATATTGGTCTTAAATAATTTTGTATTCAAATACTATTAACTTTACAAAAAATTGCAAGAAACAAAAATCATTTATTTTTTTCCCATAAAACTCTAAGAATTTTTTCAGAATCGGTATCTTAAAAAATTTGAACTACTTCGCGAAAGTCATACTTACCAGGTATACAAGTATGAAATGACGATTTGAGAAACAGATGACGTACCAATGTAGTGTGAAGTACAAAGATTTAACATTATACGCCATTTTATTGTATCATCAACAAGTGCCAAACGCAAAGTGATTTGATTGAAAAGCATTTGCATAGTATTGTGTTGCTGTGTTTAATATGACGAAATTTGTATCAAATAAGGAGCATTCGCGGACAGCATTAATTTTTTGTTTTCATTTGAAGAAAACTGCTGCGGAAT
>Ga0157364_1009356_pt1 | contig 10139 bp, 5 predicted proteins | sample AttsexASBM2_FD_111476 | JGI IMG/M metagenome (GOLD analysis project Ga0157364, IMG submission 111476) | Fungus gardens microbial communities from leaf cutter ant in Ribeirão Preto, State of São Paulo, Brazil - Atta sexdens ASBM2 | ecosystem: Host-associated > Fungi > Mycelium > Unclassified ... | reverse complement strand
GAAAACACATGTGGATGAGTAATAGGACATGAGGTAGACACATTGTTGTAGCACGGACCACTTGTAAGTTATATAAATAGAGGAGCAATGCAGCGAGGGCTCCTTGTCGAGTTCTCTTGTAATTCCCCCATTCGTTATTTAATAGTCCACTGGAGAGCTTTGCTTGTTGTGAGATCATTTGTCTTTGAGTGACGAGTGGTTGCTACAACAATAAAAGACTAAGTTAAATAGGAGTATCCTTGTCATATAAGATAAAATTTCTGGATTGTTATATCACTACCATATGGGCGTGTTACAAAGAAGATAGCCACTGCAAAAGGCAGACTTTTTCTAGATGTTAACAAGATAGTATTACCACAAGGATGTATATTCTGGACAGGTAGACTTAGTATATGACATCATTGCAATCTATCTAATGAAATGAAAAAAAAACTAGAAAAATTATCAACTAATCTAGATCTTAGAGAGAATTCACTATTAAGATAGTTAAAAGATGAAAATATACCATTAAGATAATTATTAGCATCAATAATAGAACTCTTGATTTTTAACCTTTGCTTAAAAGTCATATTTTCTGAGAAGAGACAATAATGATTGGAGTTAATAACATATCTACTTTTAAGAAGAGATTTGATAGTATGATTGGTAAAAAGGGTGGAAGTTCTAAGTTGATGTCTTCTACTGAGTTCCTGAAGATGAAAATAAATGAGAATTGAGCTAACAATAGCTTTAGTTCTTAGAGTAGGAGAGGTACAAAAAGCATTTAATATCCATAGATTAGCTCTTTGTTACATTTTTCTGAGTTCTCTAGATAGGTATGCAAGAGAGGCTTTGTTGAAGTGCCAAAGAGGAAAGCTATAAAGGGCAATAAGGAGAACATAAGTCCTATAAAAAAGTTATTTCTAATAAGAAAGTAAACCTTGAGTAAAATTCTCTAGCATTTTTATGTTCTTGACTATGGACAACACTTTGTTTGAATAGAACTTGATATATTGTCAAAATAATAGTTTTTTGTCAAGATAAACCCAAGATATCTCTAGAAATCTTTAGAATGAAGAATGAATCCTTCAATATAAATGGATTTAAAAAAGAAGGGTTGAAGAAACTATACAATCTGGAAAAATGAAATACTTTAGTTTTACCATGTTTGATAATAAGTCCAAACTGATCTAGTAGAGAAGAGATAATATTGTAGCTACAAAAGAGATGTAAATTGGTTTTTTGAATAATTTTTCTTAAGAAATAAAGAGTTTATTATCTACAAACAAAATAAATGAGACAGGAATTTTTGGAATTTTAGCTCTTTTTTCAAAAATGTGAAAAATAGAAAAAATATAGAGGGTAGATAAAATTAGAAATAGAGTAGAGCCTTGTTCTATATCTATATCAATATTGAAAAAGGGTAAAATAAAACTATTCCATAAATATTGTGTTTTCCTACCAACTAAATAATTAGAGAAAAAAGAAGAAACTTTAGAATTAAAACTAGCTTTATTCATAATAAGAGAGAGTAGCTAGTAGTTGAGAGATAGGAAAAACTAGGTGATATTGAAGACTAAAGTGCTTATTTGAACATTCTTAACCCATTCTGAACAAATGAAATGGGTAAGAAATATTTTTATCTATAGTGGAGTACTATTTAAGTCTTCCAAGTTGATTAGAATAGACAAAGTTTGTAGATATTAAATGAAATTAGAATCTTTTACTAATAACCTTTTTGATCAGCTTTCCTAAGATATTCAAGAGAACAATAGAGCAAAAGGATTTAGAAGAGTCATAAGATATCTTATTAGGCTTTGGAATAATAATTGATGATGATGATTTGAAGTGTAATAGCCAATGTTCTAAGTTGATACATATATTAGCAATATTAACAATGTTATTCAAACATCTATTGTCTTTGACAATATCTTTAAGACCACAATACCTTGTTCAAGCTAGGTGTGAACAAGTTATTACATTTATCAATGGTGTTTATAAACTTTTCATTTGAGAAGAGTGACTATTCTGATATTGGTTATGGTGATAATTCATCTAAAATATTTAGATTGACTTGACAATGTTAAGCCAAGTTAAATGTTCAGTATAAAGTATGCTAGAGATTGTTGATCTCAATACATGGTTGTTTATTGAACTGTAGAGCTTCAATAGCTGGTAACTTGTACTCTTTGACCTAATTCATAAGATCTCAAGGTCTTTAATTTTTTGATGCAATTTTGTGAATCTTTTTATCAAGAAATGCTTATTTGGTTTTCTTAATAACTTCTTTAAATACCTTTCAATCATCAATTTTTTTGAATGATCTATAATTTACTAGTTTGTTTGATACTCTTTGTTCAACCATGCTTTAGAACACTTAGTAATGTTAATACAATATAAGAATTTATACCAGATAACTTCTGACATTCTTGTATATTTTTAAACTATAAGTTTAAGAGATTCTTTATCAGATATGTGTCAGAGTTGAAGATAGTAGACTCTAACTATTTTTATTTTCCTTCTCTATTTCTATTTTGGGAACTAGGGTTAGGGTTAGTGTGATATCAAACTGTCACATGATCACATGGCACATTAAAAGGACATAGAAGGTTCTAGAAGGATAATATCATATAGTAGATATAACATATATTGACTTTAAGGCAAATATATAGGGTAGGCTAAAAGTAGAGTAGTACAGACTATGGGATTTCAGTATATAAGGTAGATAATTCTGTACAAAGTTTTCTATTGAGTTCTCTTGTATAAACCCTATACAAGGTTTCTTTCCTTAACCCACTCTAAGGTCTTGAAATTGTAACAATATAGATGAAGTATCTATAGCACTTATTGCTTTTATTAGTTCAGAAGTGAAATTGGCTTCTTTCTCACTATTCTTGATGATAGTATATTGCTTTTCTTAAATAAACTCTTCAATAATAGAGATGTTAACTATTAAAGAAGTATAATTAGAAAGATGGCAGAGCTTAGAGAAAATGATGTGGCTATCAATTTTGATTGACATAGGATGAAGGAAGATAAGGTCAATGATAAAATTCAAGTTATTATTATTGTTAGAGTATTTTATAAGAACTGGATGTGAAAGCTTAAGACTAAATGAATTAGCAATGTTAAATAAAGTATTACTATGAAACAAATGAAACAGATATGAGAAATTCTAGTCACTGTCTCTGATATTGAAGTTACTAGCTATGACTAGAATATTATAAAGATTAGCTTTAGTATTCTTGAGATATTTTAAAACTGATTTGCAATTATTAGAATAAATATTAAATATAAAGAAAATATTGCCATTGTTAAGAAACAAAAAATAGCATATATATTTATGATTAAAAATGTCCTTTTGTAAAGAAAAATGCAAATAAGAAAGTTAAATATTGATATATGAAATAATCCTTAGATAGTCATTTTCTTTGAATAAAGATTTAAAAAAAGTAAGCCAATTAGAATGATTTGGAGCATCTACTACTCTATCTTCTTCTTTGTTAAGAGAACTCAGAATAATATGAATGAACAACCACAGGAGTTCTTAAATGAAATAAATATCAAATTTGTTGTTAATTTTCAAAATAGTATCAGTAAGAGTTCTGTTTTTTTTAACATTCTGTGAAAAATACCTGAAGTTCTTTAAAATTATATTTGGTTACTAATCACAGCTGAACAAGTTGATTTATTTCTAATGTCTTGAAGTTTTTGATATTTCTTGACATACTACTTCTTATTAAAGTAGTATTACTAGAATACACAAGTGTTAGAGTTAGCTTGGTAATCACTCTTGCAATTTAAGTATTTAAAGCTTTAAGGACATAGTTCATTCTGTTTCATCTCCAATTAAGGAGGGCTGATCTTGAAATTTACTTTGCAATACCAAGCAAATTGACAGTAATACTCAGTTTTATATGATTTATTATATTTGATATATCTCAAACCTTATATATATCAAGCAAATATAATGTGCTCCCACTTTTAGCAGTTTTTGTAACTGAGAGATACTAGAATTCATGTTTGTACCTCATATAGTAGCAATGAAATTACTTACATTAAAATCCTTGTTAATAAGATACTTGGCCTTACTATTATCTTAGACATTTCAAATGTTTACCTAGATAATTACTATATCCAATTTAGGTAATACTTTGATTACTTAAGGTTTAAAAATGAGAAGCATATTATTAAATATATGTATATTCTTGATAATAGTTTTAACAATACTAGAATTAATTAGTATGTTAATGTTTTTCATCAAGTAGATAATATCTATAATTTTCAAATAGAATTTTGACTGGGGAAAACAGAACAATATAATATCATTTGATTCAATATTGTTAACATTTTTGGTGTAATTTTCAATAGTGCTAAGGTTAGACATTAATATAACCTTAATAGTTATGATAAGTTCTTGATGATCAACTTGAACAAAATTAGCTAAAGTATTAGACTTGATACTTTTGAGAGTCCTATTTATATTAGCAATATGTTCACTCAAAGATAACATAAATTTCAAAATATTATCATTACCTATAAAAATGATAATTTGTTGCCTAAACAGTATTTTTGTCATCATATAAATATGAGGTTTTTCTTTCTTCAGTTCATTAATAATTTTATGGATATCTTTAATTTTTTTGCCAAGAGGTTAGAAAAGTTTTCTTTGATTTTCAAAACTTCATTGACATTAGTAGATAACACTTGAGCATATGACTTTTTCCCTTTATTGTCAGATTTTTGTACTGAACTTGTACTTTTCTTCTGATGATATTTGAATCTTTTCAAATCACTCTTGGATGGTCTGAGAGGAACTACCAGCAGCAGCAAAAGATGTAAAACTTTAGCCAGTTTAGAAACCTAAATTATTTTTCCCAGTTTGTTAGACAACAATTTTAGAAGATTTTTAGCAGAAAATTAAGAAGCTACACATTAATGAAAGGTTAAATCTTGATTTTTTGTCTTCAGTTTGTTCTATCCTTCTTCATAGATGAAAGAGATAAACATCCAGACTACATACCCAAATCCTACAATAGCTGGAGAATTGACATTATCATCCAAAACTTTGACTCTCTTGATGTAATCAACAATTCTAAGAAGTGAAGTTGTGATGTTACAATTGTTGGTACCAACAAATTTGTTAGTTCCAAAGATAGAGATTGAATGAGCTTGTCCATCCCAAGCATCAGAATTGATCAGTGATTTGTCCCCATATGAAATGTTGAGGCCTTGAGGTTGACACGTGTTTGTGTCTTGGTTGTTTGTATATGTAGAACCGTAGTGTTAGAAACATTAGCCTAGCTAGAAATACTGGTGTTCATCTCCTAGAGACACTCATATGATAACTGGAAGTCTTGAGGTGAATCCACCTGATCAGCCCAGGTAGGATTGTTATTCTGTAGTTCCATCCTAATGTTGTATGGAACAGATGACACATTGGAGTGAGTTGACAACTCCCTAGAAGTGTTAGTACTGGAATAATTGGTTCTACCTCTTGGAACCTCCATATTAACATCCTCGGAAACAGCATTGGGATCCATTTGGCTAGATAGAGTAGAGTTATAGGTTGAAGGAATTTTATTTGCTAATTCTCCTTTAGGCGCTACCATACAAGATGGTGGTATGAGAGAAAGAAGCGTGTTGGCGCTCTGACTTGTTTATGACGTGAATACTCATATTTGTATCCTGTTTATTTCTGTTTTCGTTCCGTTCTTGTATTCTCTAGGACGAATTTTGTTAGTTAGGGTTTTCGACTTAACGCAATATGTTCGTTCATCATTTGCTTTGAAAACATTTGCTTTGAAAACTTCGCGTGCCATGGCAGTGATATCTTTCAGTCACAACAATTATTTAAAACTAATAAATCATTTATCATTTATTCCCACACATATTATATAGCATGAGACGATCCAGTTTTCTTGTTGATTGCAACATGCCTCCACCTCACTATGACTTTCTTATCAAGGTAAGCGGACTTCGTAGTATTCTCTAAGCTCTCACACCGACCACACAGACAACAGCTCCTGCTCATCGGTGATTCTGGTACGTTGTATCACCTGCATTTAAGCTGTTTTCGAGCCGCCTACTGTCAGGTGTGGGCAAATCCTGCCTTCTCCTTCGTTTCTGCGATGATGCATGGACTCCTTCCTTTATCACAACGATTGGTATTGACTTCAAGATCCGCACGATAGAACTAGATGGGAATCGCATCAAGCTTCAGATAGTGCTTCCTATCACACTCGTTGCACATTAACATTCGACTGACTTACCTTCCTTCAATTAGTGGGATACTGCAGGCCAGGAGCGATTTAGAACAATTACTACAGCATATTACCGTGGAGCAATGGGTATTCTTTTGGTATACGATGTCACGGATGAGCGCTCTTTCAACAGTTCGTAGTCCATTTCCCTTGATTTCCCCAGAAGTTAACACTCAGGGCTCGTTAGACATTCGGACCTGGCACTCGAACATCGAGCAACATGCCTCGGAAGGTGTTAATAAGATTCTTATTGGTAACAAATCGGATTGGACGGATAAGCGAGCGGTCACCGAAGAACAGGGCTGTGAGCTCGCGGATGAACTTGGCATTCGCTTCATGGAGACGTCGGCGAAGATTAATGAGGGTGTTGAGGAGGCCTTCTTCACGCTCGCTAGGTGCGTCATTTCCGACATCTCTTTTCAATTGCCAATTCACACCGATTTAGGGATATCAAGACTCGTCTTATTGATTCTCAAGCCAACGCTCCGAGTCCAACGACTGGCGTTTCGGCTGACGGTGCCGTCCGTGTTAACCAGCCCACCAATCAAGCAGCGCCAGGCTGTTGCTCATAGGAATGAAATGCCAAGTTGTATCCTAGCACCCCGATTTTGGCACGGTTTAATAATGAGATGACCGGTCTGTTCCGCTCTGTGACCACTTTCGTTGCATCCTCGGTGTTTTTGGGGTGTTACATTGAACAATTCCCCGGGGCATACTGCACTGTAATAATACATTTATGCCCGACCTTCTGGGGTTTACAGGGATTTTGTGGGTCACGGCGTTTGTCAACGAGTACATAAACAGCATCTCTTGATGCGTACTGACGGCCTGTCAGTGCTTCATGGTCACGATTGTGTATTCTCGAAGGTGAACCTGTGCTGCCAGTGATCTCCTGTGAGGATTAGAAAAGTATAGGGGACCTTCGCAGGACTCCAATGATTTGCAAATACATATGGATCCATCATTCAAATTTGACTATGAATTCTTGGGTTTTACTGTTTGGCTTCGTCAGATTAGTGTAGGCAGCTTCGAATTCACCTTACCAAGTGTGTTACTACCAAGGTGATCCTCGTCGTATATGAGTCGTCATATATACAGACTTGAACTTTAGATATAATAGTCACGAGGCCAGCTCTCAGGGCTGAAAGGAGAATCAATAAAAATTCTAACCAATGTTTGTTACCAATGAATCCTCTTTGTTTAATTTCAATTTCTCTCCCCTTTGTTGCCCAAACCCACTATGAATAGTTAATCTCAATTTGCATCACACTGATCAGGCTGGTGATGGAGAAGGGACACTATAATGAGCCACATGCTGCTTTCTGGCAGGATGCTGGCAGAACAAGGTGGCAAGGGGTGGTAAGATTGGTTATCAACCAATTATTAGTAGAACATATCTAACCTAGATATGTCCAAAAAGCCACAGATAAACTTTTGGTAAAAATTCCAGGAATGCTTGCATATTAGTATAGCTTTAGGGGTTTTTTGGTTCAACAATTTATTACATGGTGCTTGATTGCAGTCCATGGCAGACTATTTACAACAAGTTGTTGGAAGAACAGAATGCACAGCAGCATGGTGCAGTGTGGACAACTGATGACTACTTACCAATGATAAGTTCTGTAGTGGAGAGCTTAGTAGTATGAGTGAGATAGGACAGGTAATAGTATTGTATCAAGCTTGAAGTAAAATTTTCTACTGATTATTATATTAGTCATACTACTGATTGCAATATGAACACTTAGTCAGCAGAATGTTCTCAACACAAGTAGTCTACAATTTTTGCCTCAAGAGACAGAGATATTATTAGTGACAACAGAACTCAAAGAGAAATACAAATTATATGTCCAAGTCTAGAGAGACCTATCATACTAAGAATACAGAATCAAGAGAAACTGAGAGAGATAAGACTGAAAACTATCTACAGAAACAGAAAAGCAAACTAGTTAAGCACTTATAGAGGCTTATAAGAAGAGTGTGTTAGGTAAGAAACATGCCTAGAAGAGGTGTTAGATACAGTCTACATCTTGTTATCCAAGACCTGATAGGGCATCTCAGAAGTCTAAATAAGTATTTTATGTATTATCCAAGAATGTGGAAGATAAGTTAGAATAATCTTTAGCTTTAGCTTATATACTGCATCTCTACTAATCACACTAGTTGCATATTTCAGAACAGAACTTGGAATTAATAAATAGAAAACCACTAGAAGATAGTAAGGTATGCTGTTGCCAACACCAGAAGTAAGTACTAGTTTTAGTTGAGTTTCAGAATAAGCTAGTATAGTATAAACTACCAGATTATATACTAGGTAGCATACCTAGTATAGTTATCTGGAATGTAAACTACTAAGCAAGTTACTCTGAATACTAGTAATCCTTGGATATTAGAGAATAGAGATCTATAAAGTTAGTCAAGATCAGCAAGAACATTTGAGGTTGAATAGAAAGATGTGATCTATACCAGAAGAGATTGGAAAGTGTGGATGAGAGAAGGAGGTTATCTGTAGATGTTATATATCAAGTCTACCTATTCTGAATATATGTTACCACAGTAATGCTATTATTCCAATATCTATAATACAAGCCCATTTTTCATAATAGCCACCCTTCTTGCAACATATTCCCATGATAGTAATACAACCATCTGGATATCCAATCTTCTATAGTAGGAATACTCCTATTCAACTCAGTTTTCTATGGCAGAGTTTTTTTATCTTACTTCTATCAGTATCTCATTACTAAAACCTCTACTCAGGATAATATACTGAAACTCTAAGCATCTCCTATATATCTAACTTATATATAAGACCAGTAGTTACACTATAATTCACTAGTCTGATAATTGACAAAGATAACTCTTATTGAACTCAATCTCCAGTGTTCAATAGCAACATACTAATTAGTACTTACTCTCATCTCAGACTTCATCTATTCCTCTAAAGTTGTGACTACATAGCAAATAGATAGTGTAGCATATAAGCTAAAGCTAAGGTTATTTTATAAGTCTGCATCACTGAGCTCTTTCCACAAAGTTATGTACTCTGTACATTTTCAAGCCAACTTTATGAACTTTCATCTCTTAGTGTAAACTGTGGCTAACAATAGGTTAGAATGGATGTGATTAGAACAAAACATGACAAGAGAGAACTATCTGTAGGAAAATTATAGAAGATATTAGAAGAAGTATGAGAATATTATCTGTGATTGTTATAACTTAGAGCTTAAGAGTTAAAGTTGAAAGTTAAACCTTGGATTGGATAAATCATAAGAGAACTTGATAGAGTTTCTAGTATAACATATCTATCTTATATATACTACTACAGATAGTTTATGCTACTACTATATCTAGCCTACTTTAAAGACCATGTGTAAACCATAAGGTCAACATGTGTTAAGCATCTTGTATGACATCATTATTCCAGAAGCTTCTACTATGTTCTATTATAACTCCATAACTTATAATATTATACTAAACTATAACTCTAAATAAAAGAGAAACAAAAATGAAAATAAAATAAAAATGAAAAATGAAACCAGGCCTAATATTCACAACTCTGACAATGATATATAGATATAAATTATAGATAACCTTAACTTCAGTGGATTGTTACATACTATTTAATATCCATACTCTTCCCACACTCTTCTAGTGCAGATCACACTCTTATTCTAACCATTTATCAATTTAAGAACCAGACTCTGCATTCCTTATCAGTTCCATAAAGTTTCAAATAACAATCTCTATAGTATCTAACAACCCAGAGTATGTATAGTATCACAAATAAGATACTTACTGGTTGTGATACTTGAGCTGAATAGTGTTTCAGAGGTTCAGTACAAGGGTATGATGACTGACAGATGATAAAAAGTATCAACAGGAATAATTGATGTTGTT
>Ga0157364_1009355_pt1 | contig 10140 bp, 3 predicted proteins | sample AttsexASBM2_FD_111476 | JGI IMG/M metagenome (GOLD analysis project Ga0157364, IMG submission 111476) | Fungus gardens microbial communities from leaf cutter ant in Ribeirão Preto, State of São Paulo, Brazil - Atta sexdens ASBM2 | ecosystem: Host-associated > Fungi > Mycelium > Unclassified ... | reverse complement strand
GATGTAAGCAATTAGAATATGCAATGAATAAAAATTCACAGTATTTAAAAATTAAGTAATGATAATCTTTCGATAGTGATAATCTTTCATTTTGTAATTGTACTTTATTTCTTTCGTATTAATAATTGATAATTTATTTTGTAATTTTAGTATATATATTAATTTAATTCATTTCATCGAGTAAACCAATGGAAAAGCCATTCAATTAAAGAAAAGATTGAATAAACCGATGGAAAAGACTCTTTCAATTACAGGAAAGATCATATCGAAATCATTATTTATTTTCTTCTGTCTCTTTACAAAAGAAAAAACGCACTGCGGAAAAGTTGTATGAAATTTCATTATCGATATCCACTATATAATAGAATCGAGTTTCTATGCGGAACCTGCTGCCGGTTTTTACACATTAAATGATAATTGACAGTTCAATAATATCGATATATGTAAAATTATGAAAATACACATATAAAAAGATATTTGGCAGTCCTAGAAACAAATGCATCACGGACGAAAATAACGAAGGAATCGAAAATACGTTCGCAATCGATTAAAATCCAAATAGCAGTCCGCCGTTAGAATTGATCATGGCAATTTCTCCAATGATGCCTTGGCAATTCATGTGCTAATATCGAGGTCATCGCGGTCGACGATAACATATAACGACATTTCTGAGTTATACTGTGGATACATAGCTATCTAATACATCGTAGTCGATAACAAGGAAACCCATGCAGCTCACAGTCGGTTAATTCAATATAATCGTATAATTTTCTTCAACGTTTATTTATCGGATTGTTGCGTAAAAATATTGCTTTTGTATGAATTATGAGATAATATCACGAAATATATGACAAGAAATATATCTATAAATCTGTTAAATTAAAAGCATCAATAATCTGATTTATGTCTCTGCACAGAAGAAGCCATTTAATTAGTGTTCCATAAAACTGAAACTTTCGAACTGTGATGTTTTATACGCGACAACCCAACGTTAATAAAGTAGAAAGTTTCTAATTATAATAATAACGCTATATTAATGTTTTCACATTTAAGAAATTTTTTATATATCGTATTCTTTTTATTCAAGTACACATTCCGGACGACTCCAATTATTTATTTTTGGTACATGACGCAGTATTTATTTAACAGTGTGACGACGGGACAATTATATATACTTTATATAATACCTAAGATATTTTTAGTTTATGAAAACGAATATGCGCCGCATAAGCGCGTTCCGCTTTCTCCGTTTTTACGAAGTATTTGATTTAAGGTCACCACTTTATCTGATAATCGATACTATTATCTTCTTGGAGAATGCGAGGAAACATGTAGACGATAATTGAACAGAAATCCTAACTTACAGCTTACAGCTCATCTATAATGAAGGCCGTTGGTTTTATTGTCGCTGATCGCTGATAGCGCGTTAAGTATTGTTTTATAGTTCAAGGATAATGATACGTCGTTGTTGAACTTTTAACAAACGCGAATAATAATGAACGCAATTCTTTATATAAAAACTGTGATAGATTATCACTTTTTCTTTTTGAAACTTGTCGTGTCATCGAGCAAAAATATAAAACGACGTTTTGAAATTGCAAAGTCGCCGAACGAAACTAAAGAGCTATCGTCGAATTAGATTAATACGAAAAATACGAATATTCCGTACGAAGGCATTCGCTCGTCCGTTAGTTTATTTTAAATGAAGCCGTGGGCGTCGCGTTATAAATTCCACGCGGCTTAATACAACGCTAGCACACAAGAGGGTTCGCACTTACATGGATGAAAGTATTTATGGAAACGCGGTATATATAACGGTCGCGTAATTAATCACGAGAACTTAATTCCGGGCACGAACGTGTCGCGACGAATATTACAGAGTGGCGGGCTATTATTTTTTGTTTCCAATATGAACAGCAAATAGGCGAAGTTTAAGACGATCTTGAAATTGAATGTATAATGCTTAAATTATCGTTGTATGTTATTTTACATTTGGCAGCAGATAGATGTGTAATTGATTCTGATAGAGGCTCGAGGAATGCCATTGAGCGTTGTTTGTTCACCGAGACTTTCTCGCGAAATTTTACGACTCATTGGCCACGGCTTGCGCTTATATAACCGGACGCACAATGAGACGAAAAATGCAATTCGCCGCCACGCGATGAATGAGAACCGCTGCAACGAGCAGGTTGACTGTCCCCTCTTCCTCTTTGTCCCCTTTAGTCCGTGAAAGAGCGCAGACCACGTTACACGTTGCGCGAATCTTGCATCTTCTCGCCGGTCGATACACATTTAATTAATTAAGTCCGTAATCCAGCGCGCATTTATTACTAATTACTAGTTTGTCAGCAAATGTCGTTCTCTTCTTCCCTTCTCCCTCGTATGAATTTTCGTCGCTACTTAATGGTTATTTAACGCGCAGATTAATTGATAAAAACCTAAGTATCATGAAAATCACCGAGGAAATAAGGTTCTCTCTCGAAAAGAATTAAAAGTTGAATTTTATAATATAATTTAAAAAGACAATAGAAAATAATATAATTTACGTGACGTCATATACCAACACTCATAGTGGATATTGCACTTTCATGTTGCGTGCTCGCCGCCGGTATTTCTTTAACGTAAACGCTTTAGCTGTACAAATAACTTCGTTTTGCGAGTAATTTGAAGTCTATTGCGGAGTTTGTCTTCATTGTTGGACGAGTTTAACTTTCTATCGAACTTCGCTTTAAAGAGCGCTCCACGCAGCATTAAAGAGCCCGGGTTCGCTTGTAAATCTTGCTTGTATCTTTTTTTATTCTCTCTCTCTCTCTCACACACACACACACACATTCAATTTAAAGAAGGACGGATTGTGCCATTTGCTCCCTCTTCTCCACTGGAAACGACCATTTCCAAGCAGCATTCTTATAATGAAGCGTTATTATACAGATCGCGAGACAGTATACATACATTTTGCAAATTTATATTTCCCAGCTAATGGAACGCGTTACTGAATGTGGCTTTTATTAATAATCAGACGCTAAAAATTGTAATCGAAGATTACAGTTGCAAAAAGGAACCTTTTATTTAAAAAAAAAAATTCTGGACTAACACACTGTTGATATCGCTATTGATTTTTGTCGAAAAAATTTCATCACACTATTTATTTCGTTAAAAGCTGTAAAGTAAATTTCATTGAAATAACGTTCACAAAAAATACGGTCGAGTAAATAAGGATAGAATAAAAATAAAAAATACAATAATAAGCACGCGCGTTCTTTTTAATTTTATTATAAGATGCTATTAAAAATAACGATTACTTTTTCTCCCTTGTCAAACGCGAAGCTTATAGATTTTTTTATCTCATTTCTGTGTAATCCTATAAATTAGCTTTACTTCATATACAATACAATTTTCCAAATATTCAAATCTATGATGAACAGTAGCATCTACAATTCTTAAACATGCATGAAGAGACATCTTTATTCCGTAGTCTATAATAATACATCTCAAAAGATACATGGCGCATGTATACTACGGATTTTCTCAATGGAAAAAAAAATCTAACGAAAATGATCATTCTAACATTCTTCTATCGAAGGAGTCTCTCTTTCTTTCCTCACAGCAGAAGAAAAAGATATATCGGGAATATTTGTAGCAACATTTATGTAGTTGGAGCATTAGGTGATGCACATGTATACGAGAATCGTCCATGTACATAGAACGTCTTGGAAAAGTTTCACACGAAATCGTGGACGGTGTTAACGTTACCGCACGGTGAACTCAATTCGGGTCAAATCGTGCCGCCGGCTAACCCTTTTCTTGTGTCACTCGCGCTGGTCGCGTCTATCGGGTGATTATACAGCGAGAGAGATGTTGCATCGCGATACAGCTTTGTCCGTAAACTCGGTCTCGATAAGATACGATAACATATTTACATCGCATCCCAATACATATTGTGTCGCTTTTATATATAAAAAGTCCGAGAATATTGAATTTCCAAGATATAAATTTCCAAGGCGGAAAGAACGATTTTGAAAGTATTTATCTAAAAATTTAGCTACACTGTTGGGAAAAAACGTGTTGAATTTGATGTTTACTATATACAATATATATGTCCCAAACAGTCCACTAAAAATTTTGGGTTAATTTAACACAAGATGAATATGTTAGAAGGTGTTACACATAATATTATATAAAAGAATAAATACAAAAAAAAATAATATTGACACAGTTTGTAAACGAACTATAAAAGCATATTATTTCAGTAAAATTAACATTTATGATATGTTAAATTAACCCATATTTTATTCATTCATCTTAGAATTTACATTTCAAAACACTTTATTTTTATGCTATTTGTCCACATACTAATAAATAGGGATGCACCGGATCGTAAAATTACCGGATACCGGATATCAGATATCCGGATAGAAATACCAGATATCCGAGAAGGCAATTTCTTCGAGTCGGATACCTGACATTTTCCGGATATCCGACCGAATTCCGAAAAAGTGTCTTCTAAAAAAAAAAAAGCCTAGAGAGAAAAAGATTGTAATTTTGCAACAATGTGTAAGATATTAATAGCATCATGAATATGCATACTTATTTCTAGAACATTTGTATGAGAAAAAATTATAAATTATAAAATTAACAATTTAATATCAAATTTCAACCGGATTTATTCCTGAATACTAATAATATCCGGTTATCCGATCGACTAGTAAAAAAGTACCGGATATCCAATGCATCCTTACTAATAAATAGTATAATTTTGACACTAAAAAATATTGAATATTCAATTTAACACAAAATCTTTAAATAACATAATCACACTATGTTACATTAACACATTCGAATATATATGAAAAATTTAATATAAATTGTTAAGAAAAATGTGAAGGATCGTTCCAACATAAATACACAATGTTTTTCACTGTGTAGATACAGATCTGAAAATAATTTTATTGGTCCATCTAAATAGTTATGTAATAATCTCAAGCATGATAAGCAATTTCTGTAAACAGTTTTGACATTCTAGCAATCAGTTTGAGTGTGCCTACATAAATATTTTGATGGTGATTCAACAAAATTATTTTCAGTTTTGTATCTAACTAAATTTTTAAGTACCAACTTTAGCAGAATCATCTTTCCGTGTTCTCGTATGCCATTCGACTGAATTTTTTCGATTTTTAGAATCAGCAATTACGTTTTGTGATTACAATTTATTTATCGGTTTAATTAATGCAAAATATCCTCCATGAAGAAACAAATCCGTCAAGTTTACCGATCCGTGAAGTTTTCACAGCGATAACAGAAATTACGATGTCAATTAATTTAAGTTACTCTCGCGTGTATACAGATTATTATTATAATTTTGATGTAATCTCACGATGCAACTAAATTCGCACGACGCAATAGACGGGCGGAGAAAAGTTTAAAGGCGAATGTCGGCGCGATGTCGTTGCGACAAGAATAAACGAATTATGCTATCTGACTTTGCTAGTAGCTATAACGCTATAATTAGCGCAAGTTATAAATAGTCGACTCGCCCTACGCACGTAATTCAAATTTCGAACTTTCCCGACGAGACCGCGCTGATTTTTTTCTTCTTCTTTCGACAAATTGAAACTGTCTACTTCTCGTTAGAAATACGACGATGAAGTTAAACTTCGTTAAATCGGACGAGTCGATGGTGATTCTATTCCCGTAATCAAAGACAATGTTATTCGCCGGCGTGACGGCGTGCCGGTTATTAAAACTTTAATAATTTGTATCTCTCTCCCCTCTTGCCCCCTCCCCCCTCTCCTCCCTTCCCTCCTCTCTCTCTCTCTCTCTCTCTCTCTCAAGACTACAGTCTGCAGGATAAGCCAGCCGCCGACTTGCAACGAGTACAGTCGGTTGCAATAGTTTCGCCTTGCTTCCAGTTTCATCGATCTGGTTTCATTTACGTCTGTTTTCTCTCTACTTCTGTCTAAAGTACCTAAAAAATGTTCACCGATATATATATATATATATATATATACGACGAATATGATGATGGTAACTGATATGTATATTCTACTCTCACAATGAGCGTAGAAATAATAAAAAAGTATGAAAAAATGTACCATAACTAGACGTTATTCGAGTTAATAAAACGCAGTTATCTCCGTTATACATTTTTGAAATATTTATTCGTGAAATTTGATCGAAGTAATTGCAATAAAATCGCAATAATATTCTTCGGGCTATTTTTTGTGGAGATAACTGCGAGATGTGGTGTAATATATTTTCATGCTTATCCCGAGGCTAAATAGTCGATTAAATATAAATTTATCCGCGTGCGTGCGCGCGCGTGCTTCATTCTCTCTTATAAAACGACGCGAAGGTCACGCTTAAAGGCACTTTTTCTTCGTTATGCCGTCGCAACTTTGCTGCACTATTTATATGGAGCTGAATGCATTTTATACGCCGTCTCTTACGCTTCTCATAAATCATTCCTGTCTGCTAAGGTGGCCCGGTTAGGCTCGTAACGTAGTCACCTTAATGTTAACGACTATCGATCACAGTTTGCGCATTAAGTAGTCCCACCTCCTATATATTCGAGTGCGCGCGCTTACGTAATTACTAATCAGCACGCGAGTATAAGGTATAATAAAATAACGAATAAAGTACAACAAATCTTGGTATATTCGTGTCTATTCGTGTGAGCCTGCTATCTCTTCGACGCAGTGCAGGAGTCTGCACTGCGACTTTAATTAAGCCATCCGGCTACTTTTTCGTGAATAAACTCGTTAAGAATGCTCCACCCGGTCCCCGTACGCTTCGTACTCACGTGCTAAACTCTTCTCGTCTTTGTCGAGGCATGCGATTGCCGGCGAGTGATTACAACGTGCATACGTATATACGTTCGACATTTTATCGATTCCTTTTCTCGATAACGATTCCAATCTCCATGAATTTAGTAACGCTTAATTAATTAATCTCAGATCGACCAATGGACTTTGCAGCGTTCGAAGAATGTGGTCGGTTATATACTCGTGATAGTTTTATCGAGCGCTTCATTAAAGATGTCTAACGATGTCATCGATGACTAATTCCATTGGATCGAATAGCTCGTCCGCGAATTCAATAAATGTCAGAAGAAATGGCGAGGAGAGCGCGTGGTGGCGTGTTTCGCTGGACGTATCAAGGGTTTTTATAACATTCGCGATAATGCTGCTGCTGGTAGTGATGGTGGTGGTAGTGGCGGTGGTGGTGGTGGTGGTGGTGGTGGTGGTGGTGGTGGTGGTGGTGGTAGTGATCACGGATGATTCGATCGATAACGATTTTTTTCAGTGGCCACTCGGCCTGATTGCTTCGTGAAATCGGACAGCGCCAATTCCGCGTCTGCCAATATTAACGTCTCCCATCGCGAGTCTATCCCATTTGTCAGCATATGTCGTCCGCAATAAAGAACGACACTCGTTAACAGTCCATTGATAGACGCAGCGAGGCTATGCACACGAAACACGTTTAAAAATACATTTCGAATAACGTTATCAAAGATACTTACTCGAATCAAGCAGATGTGTGTTTATACCATCAATTACGATAGAGTATGATTCTTCGATGTCAAATTCAATCGTGCGTGACAAAACGCACGATTTGACGCGTTTTAATCTCGCATCAGTTCCTTAAACGCTCGGAGTTATCATCTTTAAGATTAATCTCATTTTACCAACAAAATATAACTTTTCTCATCAAGCAATGAGCTTTATTGTGTGATAAAACACGCGCATCGTTGTACGACGTAATATTACATTTTACAATTAAAATTTCTAGAATTAACGTTCCAATTACGTTTGTAATAGAACGAAAATGAAATATTCCGGTGGAAATGAGAATTTTTCTTTACAAAGAAAAATATCGTACTGTCAAGCATTGCGGTATGAATTCGAATCACTTTCTTCAATCATAGTCTCAATATTGTCAAATATTTGTAAAACGTCATTTTATACACAGTTGACAAATTTGTGTTTTTAACATATTTCATGTATTCCAATTTCCAAGTCTACTCAAATTTTGTATCAATATTTTAGCTATACAATATTAGCTAAAAGTATCGCAGTCAAACAATCTGTCAGAAAAGAATAATAGGTATTAGCCAGTAGATCTGCTTATGTATTTTGCATGTATTTTTTGTATTCAATATTTTTATTTTAGCTTTATTTTTCTTCAACGCCAGAATATGTATTGTATTTATCTCGTTTTAAGTACAAAAATGTTTGGGAATTTTTAACGCAAATAGATCTAATATCATTCAAAAAAATTTTGATTAAATTTTGATATCAAATACATTCTGAAATCAACTGCAAGAAACAAAACAATAATATGGGTAAATGTGTTTATGCAGCAAAATGATTATTTTGTTGCATTTTAAAATTAATTTTTGAACGAATAAGACCCAAATAAACTTGTGCAAATATGTATTATTGTTTTATTACACACCTTAATACACACCTTTGGTTGTACTAATTCCTGCGTATTTTTTTTTCTTTGAAATAGTAAGAACACTTAATCAAATACCCGTCTTTTTTCTATTCCTAAAAAAAGTTTGGTATCTATAAGAAAACAAGTTTTTGTCACCGTTATCGGCTTCAATTCGTGCGTATCCTTTAACTGGCATAACTCCGAAGTTCACTTACATTCTGGGTCACGAATGACCCAACATGTATACCGAATGTACATTTTTTGTAACTAAAAAAAATTTTTTTTTTATTCAACTAATTCTTGGTTGTATTGCGGGAATATTTCACGAATTATTAAAACAAAAATTTAATCCTAAAACAACATATTAGCTCTTAATAAACACGATTTTTTATACCCTTATGCTAAATGTTGTTCAGTAATATTATATATTATGTTGTTTGTAATGTTATAAAAAACTTTTTTGTAAGTTTTTCTAACACAATAGCAATAATAAAATGCATTGTTTAAAATGTAAATACATTCTATCTTCAATTTATAGTTATTCATGCACATTAAAAAAACGTCATTTCCAGATTATTCAATAACTAAATTTTTTGGCACTTGAACTATTTTTTTTTATAGTCTGGAATGTCAATTTTAAGATATTAAACCGTATTTTTTTCTTTACATTTTTGTTTCAGAGTTTTACATTTTTGTATGAAAGAGTACATTTTTCTCATATTGTTAATATAATTACATTTTATTATAACAATTTATCTACAATTTATTATGAATATACAACTGTACTTTTTAAATACTTTTTAAAGATGTTCAAAATATATATAAAAATCATTTAATTTTTATATGTAAAAGTGATGAAAATTAATCCAGAATGTATGTACTAAGGATGCCCAAAACTAAGATGTGTATTAAAGGTTAATATATGTGTATAATATTTGATGTAATTCTTAATGTTATATTTCTCGTCAAATTTACAAATATTACATAATTTTACAAAATAATCCAGACAAATAAAAAAACTGAAAAACTTTTAAACCAATAAGAGAGATTGTGTTCAAATTTTACACAAATACACTCATTGACGTAATAATAGTACAATCTATAAAATTGTTACATTATTGGTACTGTTTTTAAATGTGACACATTCGTCTTAATATGAGATGAATATACTAAAAGGTAACACAAATATATAACAATAAATACAAAAAATATAATACTAAACAATTTGGACGTAAATTGTGGAAATATATTTCGACAAATGTTATTAAAATTAATATTTATAATTATTAAATTGGCATTATTCATATATTTTATTTATTTATATCATAAAAATTTACGTTTTAAATATATCATTTTTATATTATTTGTTGATTTATTTATAAATTTGTTGTATTTTAACACTAAATGTTGAATATAAATTTAACGTAAAATTCAAATAATACATTAAATTAACATTTGAATATGTTTTAAAAATTCAATATAAAAAAAATTTGTATATCGACCAATTTTAACACAAATACAAGATATTTTTCACTATGTACTTTGTTAGATCACACGTTGCATCAGGTTCCGGTAGAATTTACTTCAAGGAATGCCATTATTTAGTCATTCCTTTGGGAACGAGCAAATTAATTAGTTAGATTACTATATACCAGATAGCTACTTACCAAATCGCTATTACCAAATAGTAGTTTTGAATAAATT
>Ga0157364_1009354_pt1 | contig 10141 bp, 8 predicted proteins | sample AttsexASBM2_FD_111476 | JGI IMG/M metagenome (GOLD analysis project Ga0157364, IMG submission 111476) | Fungus gardens microbial communities from leaf cutter ant in Ribeirão Preto, State of São Paulo, Brazil - Atta sexdens ASBM2 | ecosystem: Host-associated > Fungi > Mycelium > Unclassified ... | reverse complement strand
TACTTCAGCAAATTTGTTTTTTCCGGATAGAAATTATATAATTACATAATTATTGATACAGCGATTTAAATTTTCGAATTGTTTTTAGACCCATGTAAGATCATGAAAGATACGTGACAATTATTTCTTCATACTATATATCATCAGCTCATCATAGCTCTTTTCATTTTGAATACATATATGAATTGAATATAAATTTTTCGCCCGCAGAGGAACATGAGGCTGACTACAATAGCCGACCGTCGTCGGAGATCATTTTGATCGGACAGTCGCGGGCGCGAGTCTTTTTTCAGGACTTCGGTCCCAACCTGCCAATGTAAATCGAATAGAAATTGAGGGCGTCGATATATCGGACTTGAGCGAGTGTGTGCATCGTGCCTCATGGCGTGCATCGTGCATCGTGCATCGTGCATCGCAGCACGGCGCTGCGCTGTATAAAACGTGGGCCGAGCGAGAGGTAACTCTTGACGTCGCGCCGCGGAGCCCAACTGTGGGCGCGGCGGATATCCCGCTGTGTCTCTTCAACATGGCCGACGTCATACGCACACCCACGCCGTGTCTCTCCCTTTGCCTCCCATTGACCATCACCGGTCTCCCCTTTCTCAATTCTCGCCGCATCGAATTACACGGTCAGCGAAGTAATTTACGAAGCTACGCCCGCGCGAGAGCGCGCCGCACGGAATCATATCCGTTACATCCCTTCGCGGTGCGGCAGTCGGCGGCCGCGCGCAAATTCGCGATCGCCGATAACGATACCGAGAGATTAATGGCGCCGCGGCCCCTTTGTCTTTGCCCGACTGGGGCACGTCCACAAACATACTCGCTGATTAATTAGGAACGCGGGCGTGGTAATGGAGGATTGGATGGAAGATGATATTTCGTGATCGAGAAAATCACTTTCTCACTTGGCGTTTGCGAGTGATAAATAACGGTTATTGTATACATAGAAAGAATGATTTTGCTGAAGTAGAATCTAAAAATTTAGCTAAATATAGATCTGAAAATAATTTGACTGGACCATCAAAATATAGAAAGCATGATGAACAATATTGCAAAAAGTTTTAATATTCAAATATCAGCTAATTCAAGTATCCTACATAATTATTTTAGTAGTCCAATAAAATTGTTTTCAGATCTATGTCTAACTAAATTTTTAGATGCTTCAGCAAAATCGTATTTTTAGTATACTTATGTATCGATATACGCATAAAGATTTATGTATTATTTGCGGTTTTTCTATACATTGAAATAAAATATAAATTTTAATAAATCATTTGTTTGAATAGTATCAACTAAATATTTGCTAAATATAAAGATTTTTATGTACTTATTTGATAGAAGAACTATTAATTTGATTAAACAATCATTTTTTATTGAGTTAATATTTACTATAAACAAATGTTTAACTATTCACATAAATATTTATTAAAGTTACATTTTGTCTTAATGTTTTCCACAGGTATAAAATATAGATATATAAAATATAATATAGATATATAAAGCTATATATTTAGGATTTTATAATCATTTAGCTCAATGTTGGGCCATTACTGATTACTAGAATTCAGGTACTGGCGCAATATTGGCAATTACTGGTCCAGTACTAGCAGATAGTACTAATTCATTTGTTAGTGATAGCGCAATACTGGTTGACAGTTGATAGAATCTTGATTGTTAGTTGACAGTTGTAGTTGACTTTGGCTAAGTGATTGATTTCATTGTAACTTCTGGTGACCCTACATGAGTATGGTGTTACCTTGGAATTTAGACATTAGAGGTGTTAAAAATTATTATTCATATTTCATCGAAATTGAAATTGTTTTAAAATTAATTTTGTATAATTTTTAGTGCAAGCTATTTGTACACAATAATTTTACAATGAATTGAAAGACTCCTACTGGCGAAGAATATATTATTATTTATGTGCTGTCTTTTTAATAATCCCTAAAAAATGTCTTTTTGATATACGTATCTTGATCTCTCGAGACACATTATTCCTTCGTCAAGAATAAAAGAAAATAGGAAAAATGATTTTGAATAATGAAGGGACTATTCTAGGACATTAAACAGATCGCGATCGAGTTGCTATGCTTGTTCAACGTGAAAAAATTAAATTTAATCACTTCCTGATTCAATGTCTTGTCTATTCAGATATTACGCGAAGAGCCTTGTTCTTTAACGTAACGTTTTTGAGAAGAGTCGCGGCTTCTTCCTCGAGATGTACATGTCGTACTTATATGCTTGTCGTATGAATAAAGCGTAGTTTCCTGTCTCGCCGATGCTTCGACGAAGAATCGAGTCGTTTTAGCCCACATGCACGTCGCTGACGAAGCGAAAACTATTGCTACAGTTTCAAGTATCGGCATATTCGCGGTATAGTACCATGTGAGAACGCCCATGAAGTACCGTGTAACGAGTGGTGAATACAATAGAAATACTTGAGCCCTAAACACGCGTTCGCGAACAATAATTGACGCGGAAGTACCTCGGAAAAAGCCTGCCAAAGATGCAGAACTCGCGTATGTCCCGCTAGCCACTTAATCCGTAAACATGGCGGTTCGAGCAAGCGTTACGCATCCGCGCAGTTTATCGGTAAATGGGAAAACAATGAATAAGCAAAAAGAGTGCGAAAGGTAATACATTTTCAATAAAGATGTGATTCTTGTTCATATTAAATTGCAATTCAAATTTTTAATAATTGCTTTACATTCAAGATTTAAAATTCCCGTTATGGAGATATAATGAGGATATCTTAAAAAAATAAAAATAAGCAATTAAAGCATATTAAATTAATATTAATTCATATTGATATTATATCGTCTCTAATTATATATTATAAACATATATTATTGTATTTTATATGAAAAATTATTTTTTATTGTATGAAATGTGTTTATTTTTCCTAAAATAATGAATACATAGAAACATTGCATCCTCGTTATAGATATTGCTAAAGGTAATATGATCGATATTTTTTAAGTCAATGATTTTCCCACGGTACTTATACAAACTGGTACATAGATCGGCTTCTCTCTGAACATGTTAATCATTTCATGTAGTGCCTCGAGTTCGGAGAGGGTTTTAGATTGGCGAGGAAAATCCGTAGATTGGTTAACGAGGCTCAAAGTACGAACTCGGCGAAATTGGCTCGATTAAAACCCACGGGGCAGCTGCCCCGAGGATTGTGCCCCGTCATGTGATTGGTCCCTTCTCCCGGGTCCTTTCTTCGATCTCCTCCATTTCGAGATGCATCGATACTCGACCATCATTAATCATGCACTTTTGTACACACTCGTCGATGGGACTCCCTGCGAGGGACATCCGAGACGCAACAAAAATGAATCTCGGAGATCGAGACTGGGCCTGAACGGCGATCGAGGCCAGATGTTATTAACTTATGTAAAATAAACATAAACGAAAGCGCCGCGTGCGCAGGGCGTTTCGTTGTGGAAGCATCGGAATATTAATCGTGCGACTTTTAGAAGGATGGTAGCGATATTATGATTACTTCGCGCAAAATTGTAATCGTAAACGCTAATCAGGAGTGCATCGTAAAATTAATGGACACGCGTGTTAATGAATAAAATTAATTTTAAAATTGATTATCATGACCTTCCTGCAAAAGTCTTCAATTATTTATTATGTATTATGTATTTATCTGTTAAATAATATATATGCATTTTATGTTTTTTATCTACTCTTTTTAATCAAATGTGCATCTGGTAAAAATTTTATACATGTATATATACTTGAAAGAATTGTGTTAAAATGCCTATTATAACCAAATATAAACAGAAATAATTGTAATTTCTTTGGCATAATCAAATAAAAATCGATAATTATAAATATAAATTCCTTTAGTATTATTTCTGAGATAAGGATAAGAATACCAAAGAATTAAGTATAAAAACGAAAGAAATTTCCACCCGTATACTCACATTCATTTGCATTTAAAGTGAAACCCGCATGTATTTTATTTCATGTAACTAGATAATGGAGAGGTGAAAATTTATTACAATTACATTTTATTTTAAAGAATTACGCATTGGATTAAAATAAAATAATAAATTAAATTATATTATATTATATTGAAAATAATAAATTATATTATATTCACATTGAAAAAAAAGGGGAAAAAATGAAGTAAATAAATATGGATATAGCTGATCTTATACAATAATCATATGCATTCTCGATTTCAGGATATGGATCTGATTGAGGTTCTTTGGAAGCAGGATGTAGATCTGGGATTTACCCTGGTAGAACCGGCTACGGCGCCTACCAAAAAGCCATCTACATCTGAAAAAGAATCAGCAGATGAAATTGAGAAACTGAAAGCTTTAGAAGCTATTAATGCCACTTATCAAAAGGTACGAAAAAGCTTTTATTTTTTTTCCTTCCAATTAGCATATTGTGCCATTATATTTATTTATCGAAAACATGCACGATTTCGAATCGTTTCGGGTTTCCAGTCACAATATTTAACAAGTGATTGTCTCTCGAGAATGCGTCGCTTTCTGCTTTCACGCATGTTAGAAGGAAGCGTTTGCTTCCTTGGACTCAATTTAACGTTCGTTTCTCCATATGCCAACGGGCCCATTGATGTCTTCCTGTGTGTCGCCCGGACGATTATCAGAGATAGAAAGCTCCAGACGTGCATCTGTACGTTAAAGAATGCCTTGCGACGTCGCGCATTTTGCGTTCTGCCTCTCGGTAATCATCGACCAATTGGATTGTGCGAATAGGAAGCAACATTCCCTGTGACACTTCAGAAGAAAAAGACTTCCAGATTTGGCTTCCGGGCATTTATGCACATGTTGGACAACATTTCAAGATTATTATTTATAGTTTTTATTTTCTTTCTTGAGTATCATTAAAAATCAGTTTGGTAGTAGATTTAAGAAACATATTTTGACATTTCAACAAGAATATTAGCTAATCGATACAATGAGAATATAAACATCAATAAAATACTTGTCTAGATAGATTCATATCAATTCGTAAAATAGATGAATAAATGATGATGACACATTGAACAAATGTGACACTACTAGCTCGATTAATAGTTGAATTTGATTAATAGTGGATTTTGGAGCATTCGAATTTGATGTTCGAATGGCAATCTCCTTGTCATCTACTTCATCGGATTTATGCCGCATAAAGCTTATTCAGGAAGTGCTCATCCGTTTTGAAATATCAACATATCGTGAATCTTTTGTAAATTTAATTTTTTTCGAAAAATTGTATTAAAAAAAAATCTCTCATGTCGGCTCTTTAGCGCATGGCTTCTGCGTTCGCGCGTAATCGCTCGTGGATGATCAATCTCTGATCGATAAGAGACACTAAGCCACTTCAAATACATAGCGGCTCTGTTCGGTAGACCCAAAGAGAGATTAGGAATCATCCCACGCGGATGATCTCAACCGATATTCTAAGCCCTGTTCATATCGACCATCGATCTTGTCTTTCTCAAGTATATGCATATCTGAACTAAAGTAGTTTTTTGTCTCACGGTGTATTATATCTATCTCCGACGAAGAGGTGTGTATTTTTTTTATTTGTGAAAAATATTGGTTAATATTTTATTAATGAAGATAAAGATCATGAATTATGTTGCACTTGTTTCGGTACTATCGGAAAAAATGATAATCTTTTCCTCTATTTTATATCTGGAGAATTGATCAAATCTCTGTTTAGAATAATATATAAATGAAAATAAATCAAACACAATATTGTGCTTAACATTTAGATAAAAACAATTGTACAATTTATTTTCTTGTACTATTATTCTCTAATAGTTTCTTTTGTTACTATTTTAAAAGCGACGAGTCTTTTAATTCTGAATCTTGAATATCACCTATAAATAAATTTATTTTAACTTTTCAATCATGAATATAATCTGAATCTATGAAAAATATAAGAAGCTCTTTAGTTCTCAGTCAGAGTTAATTCTCTCCGTACAAGATAAGTTTTTCGATATTGATGATTTTTCTTCGCTCGCAGCATTTTGGTGGATGGACATGAGATGCGTTTAAGTATCCGGCAGATTCGAGCCTACGAGATCTCATCCATACGATGGTCACCGACAATGACGGTGCATCGACGTTCTGGGCGGGTAGCCCATCAGACTTCTCGACGTTCTTCGTCTCCCTCTCTGTCTCGTCCTCTCTTCATTCGCTTCTTCGCTTCTCTCTTCTTCTCACGACCTTCAGTAGTCTCAGCGTTTCTTCTTTCTTTATTTCTTTCCCGGCGTCGCTATGCGCTGCTTCGTCTCCATCGGCCTCTTCCTCCGCGAAGATCGCATTGTTCCAGCGGGTTCTATCTTTGTGAGGGCTCGCCGCCGCCTTCAAGAGCCCAATAACACGGGGAAGACCCTCGATCCCGATCGAAAGCCGACACATCGATCCGAGACGCGATCCGCGAACAGTTGAGAACAAAGAAGAGTCCAGTCTCTCGTCTTCTCCCTCTCTATCTTGCACTGCGACAGATTATTGACAAGCATTGTTCCAATGTCTGACCACAGAATTGTTTTAAGTAAAGGCAGGCAATGATTCAAAATCGGCAATGCGCTGTCAGAAGAGAAAATTTGACCATGTATATTCTCTTAAATCATGTATATTATACTTCTTTTTCTAAATTTAAAGTTGGTGGAATTCTGACAAGTTCAATTTTGAACGTTACAGCTGATATAATATCTATATCAATACATTGTTTTTGATCTTTGTTTTTAATGGATATAAATAATTGAAATTATATATGAGACACAGCTGTAGAAAGATTTATAATCATCAGCTTTAAAGTGAATAATACAATGAAAACACTATAAATGATCTTGCTACGTAGAATATTTGTCAACATGTCGTACCATTCGAGAACGACGTTGATGTCACTAGGAAGAAGCTAGGCAAGTGAATTGCTGTAAAGCACGTTGCATGTTTCTGTTGTACAATTATCTCAAGCCGCCGTGACTGGCAGAAATTTTTAATCCAGAGCCAAGATTTAAATGATCGGTGCACGTCGCGGCGACAGGCTCCATTAGAGCGACTCCGTCTCGCTGCGAAACGGGAATGAATTATGGAGGCGTTTAGAGGAACGTCAGTCTAGAAAGTAGGAAAGAGGAAGTTTGATCAAGCGATTCAGGATGGAAAGCATTCGTCGCGAAGACAACAAATTTTTCCATGCTTAACAGACGTGGTCATGGTTCCCTTCCTGTATATCCTATGTCTGTTTTTTCTACGTACGTCTTGATTGATCTATCTATGCAAAAATATTATCGATATTAATTTAAAAAAATACAAGATGAGTCGATTACATTTAGCAAAGCAACAACAAAAAAAGTTATATTGATATTCTTGTATAAATACTTTATTTGATATCTTGATCGACATTCGCTCTTGATACATCGTTGTATATCATTAGATTGCATGTATCGTAGTGCATTTCATCAGTCTGTGATGATTCGTAATTATTGAGTGAAGACGCCTGCAATAAACACGATACAAAGCCCGATCAATTTCCGCTTACAGAGTCGCTTGCTTCGTTGAGTTGTTTCAACGCGGATGCGTATCGCGCAAGATGAATCGCTACAAGGTACCTTATTCCCGAATAGTAGGAGATCGCTTTCTCGAGCTGTCGTGACTGACATGAATTTTTAATTCATCGACACGATTCAAATGAAGCGAGTTCTTCTAGGCGACGGGCTCCATTAGGGCGACTCCGTTTCGGTGCCAGGAGCCCGAGGAAGACGGCTCTCCGGGAGAAATGCGATGAGAAGAGGATCGACCCATGCGATGTAGAAGGAGGATCTTGACGAAAACAACAGATCCTCTCGCCCCGTCCTCCATGCTCGCAGAGTATGGAGTATATTCATAAAACCATCAAAATGGCTAGCGTTCATTTGTTCCTGCGATGTATCCGTGAAGCCAGCGGGGTCTGGTAAAATGATAGATGTACGCAACATCCCCCTCGGTACGAGGGGCGCCATCGACGAACCTATCAGAGCGGAAGAGAGACGGGGCCAAAAAGAACGAGAGAGAGAAAGAGAAAGAACGATGTCGATCCATGAGGCGTTTCTGGTGAGAGAAGGAGAGACAGCGTATAAAGTGAGAGGGGACTTCGCGAGCCAGAGAGATTGGAGCACTCTGGGAGGGGTATTCCAAGGGACGTATTGATGGTCCTGGAAATTGAAAACGCGCCCGGCCAGCCGAAGTGGGTTTGGCTTCCTTCTCTTGTCCCGATTGTTTCCGTCGGCTGGAATTTCGTAGCAAAATGGCGCTTGTGCGATGATATCAATGATCTAGGATATTTATCGTGTTTTTAACATCTAATAACTTCCGGAGTAATTTATATATTTTTTTTTCTAACTTACTACAAAGCGATTTTTTGTGTTGCCGCCGTTATTAATATTTTCTTATTTTATTACATTTTTATGACCTAGTAAAATATTATATATTTTTTTTTCTATGAAATTTTGTTTAAATATTTATTTGTTACTGAAAGAAATATTTTTAAACATTAAAATTTTTGTTTAAGATACTTTAATCGTCAAGATAAATCCAGAACAAGTCACAAAATATGAAACGTGTCGCAAGTTACATACTATTCGAGGTAGCGTGACTCGCGCCATATCTCCAGCGACCGCGATACCATATTGAATTCATATTTACTCGCGGCGATCAAGGTGATTTGAATTATGCTTTCTATCCTCTGGTCCTTGTAAGGCGGTTGATCGGGGCAGACAGTCGTAACAGTTCGTAAACGTTAATTGAGAGCTATGCCAGCCATGCAAGTCCGTATCGCTGACAGGACCTCCATTGTCGCATCGAGGGTTGCGTCGTCAAGCGGGACCGACGTTTCCTTCGAGAGTCGAAAGAGATGACGTTGTGGGCCCAAAATAAGGCACACGGCTATACGCGTTCGTGACTCTTCAAAAATATTTTAGGATCACCTTTAGGATGCAAAAATTTTTGAAGTCTACAAAGAATTTCTCACGTTTTGTTAAATATTACACAAATTAGCTTTGCAAGCTTAAATATTAGAAGAGACGTACATTGAGAGAAAAAATTACATCTGTACAGTGCAATAAGCTACAATATCTATTAATAATATGAAAAAAAGATGTTTTAAAAAATACATAACATTTTTAATAATATATAGTGAAATGCTCGTTTTTGTCTCATGTTAGTTCGATTTTGGGATACTAGGAAAGATTAAATTTTGTATTCATAACTCCGTGCAGTTCAGTGTAACATACCACTCAACAACGATATATCATATCGTCGAATGAAAAAGTGACCAGAGCGTAGGCAGAGAGGGATGAAAGATTCGAGAAAGGATGGCAAGGGAGAGCGACGAGAAAAGAAAGAGAGAAAGAGAGGCATATTTTGGCAGGGGAAAGGAGGATAGATAGAGAGTCGGTGGTTGTGGATGGTCGCTATCAGGGACTTGCTATGATTAATGATCGAGTACAATACTGTTTTCATTAAACTCATTTCACTGCAGCTCGCATATACCGCCGCGCTACAGGCGACCTATGGCCCGGGGCATACGCCCGCCCTTGGGCCCTTTTTCATGTCGGCGGTAGGGTCGCTTGATTATGACGTCTCCATAAGACTCGACCTTGGCCGGTTCGAATAACGCTCGACTGAATTCGGCCATTGTTGCGCGAGCTTCATCTCAAATTCGTCAGCTCCACGGATTCGTAATCATCTTTGTTGAAATTACGTTTTGTGATCGAGCACCGGGTACCGATCACATCTCTCTTCGAGAGCCATACTTCATGAGAGTCGGGTCCTTCACCTCTTCTTGACACCTCTCAGATGCGAGAACGTCGTTAATTACGGTCAGCGCGCTCATTACATCATAGCGCTACTCTTTCAATCTAATTTTCTAGCTAATTTACTGACTCCTCGTTACAGTTTATTAATTGATCAATTATAATTAATGCGCGCTAAATATACTTTACTTTTGATAACGAGTTACATTATTACAATATTTTTTGTCTTACAAAATATCTTACTTTTTTGCATGACTTTATCTTTCTTCCAATAATGATTACCGAAATATTATATATGTGTGTGTGTGTGTGTGTGTGTGTGTGTGTGTGTGTGTGTGTGTGTGTGTGTGTGTGCGTGCGTGTGTG
>Ga0157364_1009353_pt1 | contig 10141 bp, 4 predicted proteins | sample AttsexASBM2_FD_111476 | JGI IMG/M metagenome (GOLD analysis project Ga0157364, IMG submission 111476) | Fungus gardens microbial communities from leaf cutter ant in Ribeirão Preto, State of São Paulo, Brazil - Atta sexdens ASBM2 | ecosystem: Host-associated > Fungi > Mycelium > Unclassified ... | reverse complement strand
TTCAGCAGCATTTTTCTTCAGATGAAACGCGAAGTGGATGGAAAATCGAATATGCTCTTTTGTTATTGCCATCGTGAATACTACTGATTTTTGAGGTTATGTGCATCAAACGTCAAACCATATAGCATTTTAGAAGGCCAAATGTTAACGCTTTAAAACCACAAAAAGGCGGGAAGATAAAATATAAAATTTAAATTGTTATTTCGGTTATATCAAATCTAAAGCTCAGAACTTTTTTGTACACCTAATATTTTAATAAAAAAGAATATATTTTTAATTAAAATTAATATTTTTTTAATAAATACTGAATTTGTAATATCACATTTGTGAAACTATACATAAAGAATTCTCTCTCTTTTATTTATAATACAATTATTTAAAAAATGAAACAAAAATTCTTCATGTCATAATTACAAAATTAACTGTTAATAGATTAATCCGATTCTACTTAAGTAAGTTTGGCAGTATTTATAAGAACATTGCTTCGAGAGTGCGATATCATTTCTTCACGAATTTCGTAAACAAGAGTTTGTTAACATTAAATAATCCCTCTGATTAAAAGGGATCAGAGAAAACCGTGACCGGCGATGACCGCGGGGATAAATCCTTCTCTGCCATCCCTGGAACGCACCCAGAACCAGTCGTTCGTATGATCGCTCAGCAAAGCGACCACATCGCCTTTCGAGACCGTCAAAGCGTTTGCGGCATGCGCCTCGTAATCGTTCCTAATCACCAGGAGTGTGTACCGCGAGCCTTTGGTGCGCGCATTTGCTGCTGCTCTCAAATACAACCGATCAACACTCCGTTCACCGCATGCCGATACTGCGTCTCTTGATCCTCGCCTCATTCTGCCGCTGCGTCCACGACTTGCCCCGCACTCAGATCTAGTATCACGCAGCTTCTCCATGTCTGTCATATTTCCTGAAGAAAACAATTACAAAAATTAAGAGTTTGATAACAAAATATTTTATGTCTATTTGAAAGAAACAAAACAAAATTACAAACAAAATTAAATTAATCTATTAGATAGCAAAAAAAAGTGAGTTACAAATTCTTAATAGAGATACGAGGAGGAAAGATTTAATTAAAGATTTTATTAAATTATAATTGAAATGTATCAGAATTAATTTATATCTAAAGAAATTATATTATTGATAAAATTTTTTTTTTCAATTATTCTAATTACTTTATTTCTTAACATTACAGGACTTATTTTATAGTTTTATAGGAATATTTCATTTATACCTAATGGTCGAGGAAAAACATCAGTGGAATCTTCCCAGCATGGTCCTCGAGTAGGTTGCGGTAAGATCCCTAAGGGTAAACAGGCAGCGTAACCGACGTAACCCTCTTGTCCGTGAGGGGTTTGCACGTATAGCCAGGTTTGATTTTTGAAGACGGCATTCACAACTGTACCAAGAGGAAGAGCCATTTCATCCTGTATACCGCCTTGAGTCTGATATAATACCGATGGGAAAGACAGGACAACTGGGATGTTCGCTGGTCTTTCTATAGATGCCTACGATTACAATTGTATATTATACTATAGGTATAAACACAAGATATTAATTCTATAAAAAATAAAAAAGTTATAGAATTATAGGAGATAAACAATAAAAGACAAGAAGCACCTTAGTTAGGAATGCGTCGAGATCGGCGATCTCATAGCCGAATCTACTGGGTAGTCTAGGTTTGTGCGAACGTTTAGTCCGCCTATGTCGGTGTTTCTCTCGTCCATTGGGTGTCGACGTTGATTCACGAGATACTAGGGAAGGCTCGGATACGGCTCTCTTTACTTTTTCCTTTTCTTTCGTATTTTTGAGACCGATAAATTCTTTGTTGAAGTGCCTCTCGAGAGGATTATCCAACTGCTTTTCACCGATCGTCTCTTTGTCAACAGTCTTCAAAAGAAATGTTTGAAAACAGTAAAAAATATTTGTAAAATTCAAAAATAATAAACTTAGAATAATGGGAGAGTTTTATTTATGTAAAAGAAAATTTATATCCCGTATTACAAAATAAAGATTAAAAATTACCTTCTCGATTCTTTCGATCTTTTGAAGCCTATGCAAAATTTTCTCGTGTTTCTCGATACTCTCCTTATTCTCGATATTTTCCTTGCTAGCAGCGTCTTTATCCTTGATACTTTTAACGCTTCTTCTCGAAGATCTCTTGCTACTCCGTGAAAAAGTGTCTCGATCATTATTTGTACCTTTCAAAGAAACATTTTGCATAATTTCATATAGTTTACTAATAACACAACGAGATAGTATAATATTGTAACATTTATTTCTATATTAAAAATAATAAATTGAAGCAAAGTTTCTTATTAACATGATTATTGATATCATAATAGGTATTATCAATATTAGTCTCAAAATAAAAATGACAAATAATATAGAAAAAAAGATGATTTTTCACCTCCGCTGCCGTTAATGGTCGAATAGTTATTGGGCCCAGGACCCAAATTAGATTGTTGTTGGCCACGCAAGACCCAAGTTAACGAGATTCTGGGGCGTAACAAGGCGCTCGAGCGTTGCCCCATGCTCGTCGACGACGCGATGGACGTCGGGGAGGGTGTCGGCGCTCTCGAGAGTGATGGCGATCTCGAGTCACCCGTCACGATCTGCAACGGGCAGTCCGCCACCAAGTCCACCGTCTGCACCGAACAGCCATACTGCTAGAAAATACATTTTCTCGATAATTTAATAAGGAAGACGCAGAAATAATACGCTGAAATTCATTAAAAATCTTATTTTTAATAAAAATCTTTTTTTATCAATTAAAATTTTGAAAATTGTTTAAATACAAAACGCAAGATATAATCATCCAAAAAAGAATTAAACTGTAGCAAGCTATAGATAAAAATTCTAAAAATTACAATTCATTGCTCAGCAAACATACTGACGTCAAAATGACGACAAATAATGTCAGCTTGCTTGTTGGACAATGAATATAATTATAATTTTTAGAATTTTTAGCGCTTGCTTATAGCGATTTAATTTTTTTTTTTAGTCATTCTAAGTGTGCTGATAAACTTATCTGATGTAATTCTCTTTCAATATTTTAAATTAATAATCACTATTCATAAAACGTACGTAATGCCGTGTAATATTTTTTTTTATTAATGCCGTGTCGCATCCTCGCGTTTCTAGAACGCGACTAACCGGTCGGAACGAAGCAGGAAACTAAGATGCGATACATCTCCTTTATATTTTCCATATTCTTTAAGAAAAAGATGTTCTTGGAAAAAAAAATGATTTTCTTACTGCATTTTTCTACTGATTTCTAAACGTACTAATATCTTAAAAAAATATTATGTATTATATGAATGAATTAAATATATGTAAAAAATAATTTAAATTCAAAATTATATGATAGAGAAATGTAATATCTGAATGTAAACATTCAGATATTATACGCAATATTGATCTCTTCTTCAATTCTATTTAATATTAAATATTAAAAACTTTTATATCAAATTCTTTGAAAAGAAAATTTCAATTTTATCATAGTAATTATGCTTCATGAGGAGAACATTCAAAACTTTCGAAAGCGGGTAAGTATTGGATTCTCATCCTGCTGGCTCACTGGAGGAGCCATTTTTTTCATTCAGAAAGTGAATTATTAATCTCATAGACGTTCAATTAACCCGCATGGCGAGTCGTCGAAATGAATTATTTAGCGAGGTTCTCATGAGATTCCGATCGTGTTTTACCACGCCATTAGAAATTTATGATCGTCGCTTCTTTCTCATGCGCGAATACATTTCTAAGCTCATGTATTAATTTTAAGATATTTTGCTGATATCAATTTTTACTATACATATACACAGTTAAAAAATTACAAACATATCTTCAAATATTAATAATGATCACTTGAATTCTAATAATGTTAGTTTAACAAACTAACTGGATATTACAATGTGCATAATTATTTCATTTCAAATATTATTTCTATTATATTTTTTATTTTTTGATCATGTACACAAAATAAAAACAGCAATGTCGAGCATTGATACATAAAAATAATTATTGTTTTTCATTAGCTAAGGATCGAAGAGTGTATAACGTTCGATGCAAAAGTAAAGTTTAACATTGCATGTTTTTTATTATGGTTTAAAAAATTATTATACAAACTGCACGATGATTACTATAAATTGTATTATATGAATAGAAAACAAATTTTTATATAAGCAATTTAATAATTTGTTTTTAAACATTTTTCTAAAAATGTTTAAAAACATATTATTAAATTGCTTATATAAAAATTTGCTTTCTTTGCTTTGAAAATAAATTCTTTTTATATTGTCTTTATATCGATTGTATAATATATTGTACGGTACCTTGTAGGAGATTCTATCATTAACCGATGGAGCTAGGACAGCGGGATCTTCCCCTGAAATAGTCACAGCTTCCGTTTCCTCCAACTGATAATCGATCTCGCTACTCCAAGAATGTCGCCTTTTCAAATCCCCTAAAACACAAAACAATACTCAATTTTAAAAACCGATTAAAAAGAAAGAAATTTTTAATGAGAATAAATTCCTTACAAGATGTATAAAACAATAAATTAATATTTTTAATCTTGTATGTATATTTTATATAAATATTGTTATATTATTTTGTATATAACAGTAATTAAATTAAGTAATAAATGTATAAAAATAAAAAAAAACAAAAAAGATGTGTAATTGTTTACTTTTTCGAAAAAAATTAAATAAAAATAGATCGTAATAGAAATTATAAAATATTGAATCGACCAAGGATAATTTCTATGTATTGTGATTTGCGTGCCTCGATCACTTCGCGTTCTTTTCGAAGCCAAGGATCTCGAAAAACATTTCGGGGCCTTACACGCACGGAGATAATGGACGAGAGAATAAGCTCTCTGCTTAAACACAGTATTCGAGTCCCGTGACTTATGGGATTCGATCGGACGCGGTGTAGGGCCCGTAGGGGGGACCTCAACCTACGAATTTGCTCGTTTACTCGTATCAGTGGAATGCCGTAGCGATGCGATGGTAGATCCTTTCCTCCATGGGAAGCGAACGAGTAATCGTGGCTGCCGCGCCGCGCTAAGATTTATCGATCTCGCGCAATTCAAATGTCGATTACGTAAGTTGAATCCGCGATCGAGTAAGAATATGACGAGTAAGACTTGTTCGTAAGCAAGAATACTGCGATATTCTCTGACGCTAATCTAGATTCCAATATTGCATAGAAATATTGATGTCAGAGTATATTTTAAATTAATATCTGTGATTTAATATTACATTAATAATAACTTCAACGTATTACAGATTAATGTTAAATTCATTATTGAATTATTACAAAATATATTTGCTAATAATAAAATTAATATTGAAATAATATCACTGGATGCATTATATTTCAGTATATGCCGATGAATTTATATGCATCCGGATGATAATGTTGAACGACTCGATTTGCACGCACGTGATCAACGAACACGTGCACCGCAAAGTGGCTGTGTCGGTGACACGCGCGTAACTTTTAACATAGGCATGAATATTACCAAGAGCTTTTTTGGGAAAGATTATATAATTATAGATCTTTTTAATTACCATGTGTCTTTACATAAAAATTAACGTTCAGATACTTTATCTCTACTACATAAGAAATAATACGTAAAGTCATGTTAGAAATAAAAATGTGCACGGAAAAAAAATTAATTGGATGGTACAGCAAATATATAACTTTTTATTACGCGAATTCAACATTAATAACTAAGAAGATTTGATGGTTTAGCAAATCACTAATGCTATTCAGCTGTCAATTTTGCTATTTTAACATAGAAAATTGACTGTCTGTATATTACAACTGTAGATTTGCCGAATCAGTGAAGTTTTCAGCTGTATTTTTTTCTATGTGACAATTACAGAAATGGAAAGATTGGAACAGTATTAATATAATTTCCAGAATCACGATATCAAAGTTTTTATCGCGTATGCGAAAGCTAACTTTCCAACTGAAGCGCGTGATATCATTTATCGTGCATACTATTTTTTGCATATTATAGAAAAAATTGAGAGAGAGCTAAAGCAAACGCTAAGATTAATTCTCTAAAGAGATATGCATGATGAATCGTGTTTATCTAGCTTTTCCCATGAGAATGAGAACAGATCACAAAAGATCACCGAGAGTTCCTTTCACGGCCCATAATGAATTCCTCAGCTTTCTCATAAACGTAGATACAATTCAATCCAAGCCACAATAAATCCTCGTTATCTCTGAACCCGTCGCTATCCAGTGAGCTTTTATCAAGTTTCTTCGACACGGTCGAAAGATACGAGAGCAACTCTCCGTGTTTACCATCACTATCGAACATCGTTTGACAGATGATGTCTGTGTATTGAACAAATAATTGGCAAGAGAAAAAAGTCACCGAGCAAGAGAGGAACGAGAATTACCTGAACTATGCGACCGCTTCCGCTTCTTTGGTTCGCTGTTTGATCGCGGAAACTCATTAACATTTAACTGCTAATCATCACGTTATCATCTAGATCACTCGAAGCGTTGTCGTCGATGCTGTCGCTGCCATTGGCTTAATACCCATGATGAAGACATCACTGTCAAGTGATGTTTCGTTCCGCGCCATGCAGCCTCGTGATTATATCTCGATATTTTTATTTTTATACAGTGTGTATTTTTTTTTATCCTTTTTATGCTTTTATATTTTATCGAGACGACATGAGGAATCTTAGAAAATCCATTGAACTCACTACTAAGATCTACGATACTTTTATATACATTAGCGTTTATTTATAATATACGATCATCATAATCAAATTGAATTTGATTAAAGATTAAAGATCTTGTGACAACATTTTATCTCTTATATCTTTTAATAATTTATTGTTACATATTTAATTTATATTAGATATTTAGAAAATCAACATCTCCAATTGATATTTTCTTATAATTTCACACTTTCACTTAAAATTAATTCGTGCACATAATTATGTGATTTAGTACAACACGTTACTTTGATAGATTTAATATCTTGATAGATTTTCACATTGCTTTATACACTCAAAATCTTTTCTCATACTTTCAATCTTTCGACTTTTTCACACTCAAATCCTTTTAAATATTTCCTTTAAAAAATTGTTTTTCGACAATTTTGCACTCACATTGACTAGAGATCGCCTTCTTCGAAAGTAGAATATAAAAATGGAGAAAAGATGATTGAAAAAATAATTGAAAGAAATGCGTTTTTCTGCACTTTTCATCGATTGCTGGACACTGATAGCGAGATAGCAGATTCGCTTACAGATTCACCCACAGGTGCAGCTCTGACTAGACTAAACGTGCTCGTTGCGGTGCGCCGAGTAGTACTCTAGGCGAGAAGAAAGATCCGGGGAGAGAAAGCGGGATGAAGAGAAAGAGAGAGAGAAGGTAATAATCCAATGCTTCGATTGGTCCATGCTTCCCGCGAAAATGGCTCGTCCAATCGCCGTGATCGCGTAATTGTCGGCTATCAGACTTCGCAAAAACGACCCCGACTTGAATCTCGAGTCCCACGAAGCCGCCCCTTCGACTGATGTTCATCCGATGAACACGCACTTCCCTCGGTACGTTTTCCTCCTGTCTCGTTCAAGTGAAAATACCGTTAAATATTGTTGCTAAAAAATAGAGCAATGTCTCTAGCGGAATCGTAAATGTGTTGTCTTAAAACAGTTGTTTTAATTAAATATAAAAATGTAAAATAATAGATATATTTTTTTATAATTATTCCACATTTTTTAGCTTCTATAATAAAAAATTCTTAGAAGAAAAACTATGTAGTATAAGTCAAATGTCTTTTATTTAGATAATTTAAAGATATTTACTATTATTAATAATTATAATAATTTATTATATTAATTTTAGCTTTTGAATAAAATTATCCATTAAAAAAGACTTCAGCCTCTCTTTGCTCGCAGAAAGCAAGATACGTTGTCTACTTTGTTACACACTTTGAAATTACAACATTTTATTTCTCGTCGCTCATCCCCGTGTATACTTATCCTGGTATAATTTATAATTTCACGATTTTTATGAGATTCGCGCCCTGACATCTCTCGTCATACCCGAACGAATGAATAACTCTTTCGCGCGAGAGAGACGAGGGAGGATGGGCGGTTCATAAGTGGCGGGTCGATGAGACGCAGCGGGGTGAGGAACCGAGGTGGAGGAGGGCCCAGCGACCTCTGACCCCCTTGGGAACCGTGAAGAGCCCGAGGGCAATGTGCGGCCGAGAAAGGGACTCGAGAATCCGACCGGGACCCACCCGACCCAAAATACTTGCACGCTGGTTACATCGCTGCCGGCGTAACCACCGGCGGACCTGACGACCCGCTCAACCGATCACGAATTAATTCGTCGCGAGAAATAATCGGCTTCTAGAGAGTGTCGATTTGTGTGCCTAAACTACATTGATATAATGAAAATGAAGGTAATATTATATAATAAACAGGAGAAAGCAACGTAAGGAACAGTTAATAGCTGAGTGCAGACAAAAACATTTATACTAAAAATTTACTTATATTTAGGAAAATACACACATAAAATTATAAAAAAATGATTGAAAAATAAATATCTAAGATCTTGAATCCTATATCTTTTAATGTTTTATGTTTTGTCATACACGGAAAAAAATTTTCAAGTATCTAAGAATTTAGCTGAAAATAATTTTATTAAATCATTAAAATAATTAACATGATAAGTAATACTGCAAACAGTTTTCTAGTAACCAGCTTGAGCGTCCTACATAATTATTTTGATGGCCTAAATTGTTTTCAAATCTGCGTCTAGCTAATTTTTGAAATATTAAAAAATTTTTCCGTTCTTTCTATGTACGTGTTTTTCATTAAGTATCTAAACTTTTTGTCAACAAAACATTATAGAAAAAATAAATAATAAGATATTAGGATTTCTGAAGTCTACATTGTGATAACATTTCTTACAAATATTTTCTAATAAAAATGGCCAATCGTGTCAAAAATAAAAAAAAAAACATACGTCTGTCGATCAGTCGGTCCTAAATGAAAAGAGTGTTCAGTGGAAGAGTCTCCAGTTGAACTTTAAAATCTCTCCAGTTTTTCCGACCGATACGATTGTAAAACAAACATCGATTCTCATGAATAGCTATAGGTCTTGGCTCTCATCCTGATTGGCGCGTACATATTTTCGCCTTGATCCTGGGCAAGGATTTAAGAGGGACGAGAAGCGAGTGAGGCGCAGAAAGCGCGTGAGCGTGTAATGGTGATTGAATGCGGCTAATGGCCGTTCTGTACGGGACTTTTCATATAGCCCCGCCAAGATATACGTTATGACCACGGCATAACATTTACCGAGTGGTAAACAGCCACGCATAAACTTCAACTCAAGTCCTCTTTCAAGATGGGGAAAAGAGGGAGTTAGGGAAAGAGAGCGTGTTCATCGCCGACCTGTTCTCTGTCACCTGGAGAACACGGTTCGAGGTACTTGAAAGATAGCTTCGTCTTTGCGTTAAATGATAACAGCTTTACGGGAACAAAGATAAAAGACTCTATGAGAAATATTCAGTTTTGTAACGTTATAATTTGAAATTTTGAGGGAGTCTCAAATTAAACTTCATGTGCTTTAATTTTTAATTTAATTTACGAGTTTACATATTTTATTCAATATTAAAATTAATTGTCTCTTCTGTTTTTAAAAAAAAAAACGGATTAAGACTCCTGCTTACTGCAGCCATCTTGGATTAGAAGTGAAAAAATAGACAAGAAAAATTCTTGCAAACTATAATATATATTAAAATGTGAATATTTTTTAATAAAACAATACATACATTTATAATCGGAAGATTTGTAAAATATACCAGAAATACTCCCCTTGTATTTCGATAAATAATCATATATATGTTATGAATTATGCTTAATCAGGAAACAAAATAAGCTATATTGACAGTTGTCAAATTGATAAATATGATTTTATTCTCTTCTAAAATAAGAATAAAGTTTTTGGTATATTTTACAAGTGTATTCTCAAATCAAATGCAAGTATTGTTTCATTGGAAAATATTTCTATTTTAATATATTTTGCAAAAATTTTCATTATGTATTTTCTCACTTATAACGTTATTAATCTAAAGATTC
>Ga0157364_1009352_pt1 | contig 10141 bp, 3 predicted proteins | sample AttsexASBM2_FD_111476 | JGI IMG/M metagenome (GOLD analysis project Ga0157364, IMG submission 111476) | Fungus gardens microbial communities from leaf cutter ant in Ribeirão Preto, State of São Paulo, Brazil - Atta sexdens ASBM2 | ecosystem: Host-associated > Fungi > Mycelium > Unclassified ... | reverse complement strand
TGAGCAATAAACGTCGTTCATTTTTTTAAAAAACGAAAAAAAATAAAAAAATTATTTAAAAAAAAACTAAGAGAAGGGGGGGAAAAAAAAGGGGGGGGGGGAGGAGGAGAGGGGGGGGGGGGGGGAGGGGAGGGGGGGGGGGGGGGAGGGGGGGGGGGAGAGAGAGAGAGAGAGAGAGAGAGAGAGAGAGAGAGAGAGAGAAAGAGAGGCACTCTATATATTGACAGCTCTGACGCCATATTAGACTGAGAAATAGTAAAAGATTTCAATTAAAACAATTTTGTTTTATATTTGGCATAAACTCCACTTCACGTATTAATGTGTATACTTTAATCTTGGAAAAAGATTTTCGAGTCTGTAAAAGAGGAAAAAGTTTGTTTTACAAAAATTATTGCGTTTAATCGAAAACGGTTTTAGCAATTAAATATCAATATAAGCTAGATTTATAACTGATTTTGCAAATTTAAAAAAGGTACTTTTAATAGATTGATATTCTCATAACAGGATGGTTTTCGTATTATACTTATAAAAATACACAGAAAATTCTATCTAAAGTATAAATAATAAATCAATAATAAATAACGGCAGCTTTTTCTCTGTAAGCAATTATACAAGTAAAATTCTATTAAATTAAAATGTAAAATCCAAGTATTATTATAATTTTTAATTTTTATATATAATGAAATCTATATATATAAGTATATATTCCTATAGAAAGATCTTTCTATTCTTATCTGTAAATATAGCTTTAAAAATTGAGTAAAAAAGAGCACTTAGAAGTCGAGCGCAGAAATCGATGCGCAAAGTAAAACGATATATGTATTTAAAATTTTTATATGTACAATATACATATATGTTTCGGCTCATTTAATTTTGAGCCTTCTTCGGAATAAAATTGAAAAAAAATATCTGACTCTAATATCATTACTTTAAATTTATCAAGTTTGTAATATTACGATTTATCTAATGATAAGCAAATATTTAAAAAAACAATTTTTTTGTTTTCATGAATTTTGTCCAATAAGTAATTTTAATAATAGAATTTGACATATGCGTCTATTTAAAACTCTACTAAGTCTTGCCAAGTGAATTGTTAACGTAATTCGATTTATAATGTAGTTGATAGAACCCAGATAAAATTTATGCTGCATATCTAAAAGATATTTTTTAAACGTTTTATGTCTAAAAGATGTCTAAAAGATATCTTATGCAACATAAATATTATCTGGGAATATATTTTAAATGATCCTTAGTGGTCTTTATATTTTTTGTTGCGACATTTATCATTATATTTCATTTTTATCAATTTATTCATAAATATATTAAAGAGCACGAGCATAGCATGGTGGACAACATGCGAGTCTATCATGTTAGAGAACTCTGATTCCATTCCTGGCAGATTCAAGAAATTTTTCACGTAATTCTTCTTCAGTGGTCTGGCAAACCATCAAGAGTATCTATTGCCAAGAAAACGGAAGGACGGCCGATTAGATAGTGTCTCTATGAAACATATACATATCAAACATAAACAAAATCTGACTTTACAATACCAAGACTATTTTCAATCTATTATTATTCTTTAGTCAGCGTTTGTCTATCGTGACAATACATATATTACATATATTTTTATCTTGAGACGTATCTTAAATATACTTATACAGGACTCAGTCTTATTTCAAATAAATTTATTTAAAACGTATATTTTAAATAAAGAAAAAATTAAAACGTTATTATTTATTATTTTAACTAACTTCTTCTGATTATTTCTTATTTAATATTTCTTACTGTTTGTATTTACTATTTGAAACGTTTATTTAAAGTACATATTTCTTATCTTATATTTTAAATAATTTCTTGTGACCTATTTCTTATTAACTTATTAATATTTTAAATAAGTTCTTAGAAGCTATTTTATATTTTTTATTTCAAATAGGTCGTATCAATTACTTTACCGACTCTTACAATTTTATATTTTAAATAAGTTTTTGAAACTATTTTTTATTTTTTGTTTTAAATAAATTGTACCGGTTATTTTAACCGAGCTCTTACTTATATATGATTTTAATTTTATATATTATTAATTTTGTATCATGATCAACTTATTTCTATATTGATCGTGATATCGCTATTTTACTTGTATCTTCTCGACATGCGAAACATAACTATGGTCAGTTCAGGTAATTTTTTTTATCAGAGACGTATTTATTTGTTTTTCATCATCGTACAATTCATTTAATTTATTTCTAATTTAACTTTTTACTAGAACATTAGCAAATTTTAAACAATTGGTGGTCTAATCGCTTGCAAGCAATTTTCGTCTCTAAAACATTTCTTGGTAATAACGGTTTAGACTGGTTATTTAAAATTTGCCAATGTTCTGATAAAAAGTCAAATTAGAAATAAATTAAATGGATTCTACAATGATGAAAAACAAACAAATACGTTTCTCTGATAGAAAAAACTCACCAAACTAGCTATATAGTTATGTTTCGCCTGTCGCATGTCGAGAAGATGTTCATCAATTTATATTAAAAGTCAGTATGATCATTTATAATAAGAAAGTGTAATAGTCAAAAAATAAATTAACGATATCATGGTCAATGTAGAAATAAGTTGGTCATGATATAAAATTAATAATATATAAAATTAAAATTATATATAAGTATATTTAAAATACTCTCGAGGTAAAAATATATGTAACTATAACACTGACTGAAGAATAATAATAGATGTGAAAATAGTTTTGATATTGCAAAGTCAGATTTTGTTTATGATGTCAGTATGTATGCCTTGTGGAAGTCCTCCATATTTTTTTGGAGATTAAGATTTTTTTCTTTATTTTTCGATGTTTAAAAACATTGTATAAGTTCAAAATGTGTAATATAACACGTAATATATTTATGAAACATTTATATGAAATATAATTTTATATTTGATTTTTTTTTAATTAATTACAGAGTATATTTTTCGTTGGAATTTTAATGTTTTAAAAAATTTTTATATTTGACTCTTATATGTCTTAAATATTCTTTATATTACTTTTGAGAAAATTGTTATTCTGTTAAGAAATATTTTTTCCTTATAAAATACATATTAGATTGATTATAGACAAAGGATATTTAAAGAATCGTGTTTCAGAATTATTAATAGTATTATATATTAAATATAAAGGCACAAACAATAAAGGAGTACTTTTCTACTTTCTATAAATTCCTACAGTATCAAGATGTTTCATTCATTGTCTATACGTTTGATATACAGACAATTATATCTCACGCCAACAATCGCCATAGAATTACTCTCGGAGATGGAGAAACACTTACGATAATGTTTAACTATGGATCTTTGATCTCTCTCGAACTTAAATAATTTAATTATAACTCTATTCACAACCTTATAAGAAAAACGTTCACAATGTATTTATTCTTCTTTTACATAAATGGAACGCTATTATTCTCAATGCTCATATTGACGATTCATTCGGTTAAATAAACATATTATTAACGTCTCGATATGATCATGTATAAAATTCTCGATATGAAAATTGTTAACAAGTTCAAAAACATAATTTTCTTCGTAAGTCTTTCGATACGTTTTACAACTAGATATACTGCTTTTATACAATTTTCACTATCTAACATCTTTATCTCAACGTAGAACAGTGATAAGTACGTTTGATGTCGCTCGCGCATGAAAACGCCGTCAATTATTAAATCGTAAAATTCTCACACTGTTATAACATTATACATTTATTACATATATCACTACGTAATGTTTCTCTACGCATATCAGTGTATCTATATATCGTGTGTACATAAATAATGTACATAAATATGCACACGATATTGACCCATGATTTGATCCCAAGGAGTAATTTGAGATTAGGCCTGAAATTTGGATGTATTAAATATTGTATAAATTTCTACCGTAAGAAATTCGGATCGACGATTGTTCTTTTTGGAATGTTCAATGCCACAGAGTCAAAAAGAAAAAAAAAAACAAAAAGTTGACCAATTTTCTTTGCTGTGGATTGTATCGTCATTATCGGATATTAATTATTTTGTACTTCCACACCCTGTCTAAGAGAAAAATTGTATTCCTCAAGGATGTGCTATACAATCAAAATCGTATAAAATTTACGAAGGATTTATGAAAGATTCGTCAAAATGTCTGACAGCACCTATACTGGACTATTATTAAAGATTACTGCTACAAACTAAACTACAAGATTTTTCCAACGTTACCCTGAATAGATATATACAGTGTTGAGCATTGTTCTTGATTTCCTAAATTATACAATACAGTTCTATCGAAAGAAACCGATCGTTAGGCAAGAGGACTTCAATGTATCGTCGTATGTTTTCAGTTATGATGTATATAACAATACACATTATAAATATAACCATAACTTATAGGAAAATATAAAACAGACTGTATAAAAGAAGAGTTATACTTAAATATAAAGTTCCAGTTATACTGTGACTCGCGCTTGCCAATTACTATACGTTTTAAATAATGTGCGAAAAGAAAAATTATGATGGATGAATTAGAAAATCGTACATAAAGGATCTGCTATCGGAATTATTTGGAATATTTCGATGTGTTCAGAGAAACGCTGGACGAGTGAATACGTCGTGATGGCGCCGGGCTAGCTGGAGCCGATGGAGACGGTCCAGTGGGTGTTGTCGGCTTGGAACCTCTTCTGCTTCGTCTCAGAGTAGAATATGGGCTAATGCCCCGATTAACGTGCTCATGAGCATAAAGTAGCACTCCGATATCCCGATTACCCGCCTCCAAGGCGATCTTCAGGGCCGAACTGCCATCTACGTCGACTATAGATGGATCGCAGTCCGGATGTGCAAGGAGCAATCTCACGATCTCAGTGTGGCCGTGTTCCGCTGCGCACATTAGCGCGGTGCTACCGTCTTCATCCTGGATATTAACTGCTGCTCCAGCATCTAGGAGCAGTTGCGTCATATCCTTACGTCCGTGTGATACTGCCAACATCAGTGCAGTTTGTCCATGCTGTTTGCATAGAAAAAAATTAGAGAATTATAAATATATTTTAGAAAGAGTGGAAGAAAATTTTCCTTATTATTTTCATATAATGCTTCTATTATATTTATTATAATGTAGCTGAGCTTACCAATTTTGCTCGGATGTTGACGTCAGCAAGCTGGAACAATCTATTCGCTACCGAGGCGTGCGTGGAATTTCTGACTTCTGCCAGAGCAGCTAACATCACAGCCGTGTAACCAGCCACGTTCGCCTTATTAATATCGCAGACTTTCGAATCTAATAATATAGACACCACGTCGAAATTGCCATGAGAGACCGCATAGTGCATCGCTGTATTTCCACTGGTGTCCGTCACATTGACAATGTACTCCAGCAGAGTGCTGGAGCACTCCTCAAAACGGTCCAAATAATCCTCGACATCTAACGGATTCGCGCTAGATGTGCTGGATATTTTGAACCATTCTTGTTGTATAATATTGGTAGCATTTTTAAGCTGATGAGAGATATTTCTGCTAGGTGATTTCTTGATACTGTCGTTGAGCACCTTCATGGCGGCCTGCATCTCCTTCGAGGGCTCAACCTTTTTCCTAGGCTTATCTTGAATTGGTTGAAACAAAGCTGATTCTGGTAGCTCCGATTTCTCCTCGTTATCTGTCTCCTTCTCCACGTTACACATCTCTTCTGACACAATCTTCTCATCCTTGGTTTTCTCGGATTGCAGTTGTTGAATACTGCGAGAGCCAAGAACATTTTTTTAAATATCTGTTTAAAAATATTTGATAGATACACACATATAATATTTATATACATATAAAACTTAGCTAATTAATTATTATTTCTTTGTATATGTAAGGAAAGCTGCAAAATTTAATTCAATAAAATTAATATGATCTAATTGGCAAATCGAAAAGGTTGAATTTCAAATCTTAAATAAAAAAGATTTATAAAATATTATAAAAGTATCGTTAAGTTATTAATATTAAAATATTAAAAATTCAAAACACAATACTGATGAAATTAATGACAATAAGTATGATGCTATAAATAGAAGTAAGATAGTGGAAGGAGGGGAAAGTTACCCTTCCGTGGCCGAACAAGGCGAGATATCGGAGATTTCAAAATCGCTAAATAAACGAGAGGTGGTTTGCTGTTGCATCGATCTGTCCAGATCGAAGATACTTATTCGTTCACCATTGCAAAACCGCCAGTACAACGTGGGACGCGCACCAATATCTGACGCTTCGACACTTCCGTCGCGGTATTTATGTGATTGTTGTGCCAGGAAGAGCACTCGATGACGCATTCGACATGCGCGCAACTATGGACTCAAAAACAACAACAAACTATCTCGGCACGCTTGGCAGACACGAAGTACGTCATACGCGGCTCTGTAATTGGCTTCGTGCTATCCTTTTCCCACCCTCTTTTACGCGAAACAACCCCCTTGCAAGCGACCTTCGACCACGGAAATAACAGATGGCGTGGAGCGTAGTCGAGCGGGAAGGGTAGATCGAGTTCTGAAGGAGTGAATACTTTGATCTATTCTTTGATAAAAAGTATAAAATTTAAAATTATACAATAAATTTAAACTTGACATAATTTAAAAGAATAATTATCTACAATTTGTAATTTTCTCCAATGAATAAAGCTTTATGGAATAAAATAATATATATTTAACAATAAACGATTTATTATTAAATTAAATATATTATTAAAATAATTTATTCTTCCTAATTCATCGTTTTTTGCAGAATTTAATTTAGATACGATTAATTTGTTTTCTGGAGAATTAATAAAGATATAGAGTTGTAATCCTTAAATCTTTGTTAATTCTCCAATCTCTCGTAAAAGATAAGATAAAATAAAGAGTAATTCCAAATGACTAACCGATTGCTACTGTCGTACTGCTCTTTATTATCCGCATCGTATCTAATCACACCGGCGGCTGATATTTTTGTGTAAGTGTCCTGGCGTTTGAATTGTCTTCTATAATCACTGGTGTTCAGAGGAATATGAGACGGCCTCGGGATCCTGGATACCATATTGCTGTTCTGATGATTCAAGCTGTTCTCTGCATTGTTTGCTATTTGCTTCGCCAAACTTTTGATTGTCTCCTTGCAATTATCGCAATAATTCGCCGCGCAAGAGATCGAGATGTGCGGCCTCACAGAATCACCGACCGACACGTCGACCAACGTCTTCTTCATCGTCGAAGTACCAAAATCTCGGCACTTTGGCGTGAGACCGGAAGTATCGGTGCCGCGAGCGATGGTTTTTACCAAATCCTCCACCATCACCGCTACCGACTTGCTCGCTTTTGTCTTCATTCGCGTGTCACCATAGTTGAATGAATGACTCCTCAAATTTATCCAGTTCAACGACACAGGCGGCTGCACTGGATCTGGTCCAACGCCTATGCTTCTAATGCAAGAACCGAGTTTGACTTCAATCCCGACTTCCGATGTCATCGGCTTAGCAGTTACGCTCACATGTGAGCGCATTTTAAACTGTTCTGTCACTTGAACCGACCGATCCCGCTTCTCAGCGACTTTGGGCGTTTCTGGACTGCATTGAACGCTCCTGGAGGAAGTATCTTTCATTAAATTGTTCTTGTAATTCCTTAAAGCATGTTCCACAAGCAATTCAGCATCTTCTTTCGTTAGAAGATCCTTCATACTTAATCTTGTTGTTGTGCCGTAAGAATGTTTTTTTATCTCCTTCTTCACTTCCGGTGCAATATCCTCAATTAGGAAGTGACTGTATTCAAGACTCCTGGATTTGTTTTCCGTATTAATACCGAAGTCTCGTGTTTTCTTTATGATTTTGCGATTAATCACATTGTTCTCGTTAGGCAGTATCGATTCCACTTGAAGTGGAGTTCTCGTTAATTGTTTTTTTCGTACTTCCGGCAAGACCTCCTCTAGCATCAGTTGACTGCGGGTCAAACTCGATTTCCAGCTGCGAGACTGGGAATTGCAAAGGTTCGAGAGGTTTGACGATGTTTCGTCGACCAATACAGTACTCTGATCTTGGATCTCGGGTATAATCTCCTCGATTCGCAAATGACTCTCTTGTAGCGATGGTTTGATCGGTGTGCTTGTTATCATACCGACGTCTCTCGTTCGAACCTGTACGCGAATAATTGTTAACTCAATGCAATGAGTTTTGATAAATTTGAATATAAGTTATTAAAGTACATTTTTGTTCAGAATTATATCTCCTTTTAAACACTACTAATTAGTTTCGACATAATTGCTATACAATTTTACATAAAATAGCGTAATATTGATTTTGAATATACATTGTTAATCGCTTTAAATATTACGAACCATTGCATACCGAGCAGATTATATTGCCGATGACATATCTGGGAAGTTTCAGAAAGAAACGCAGCATAGTATTAAAGAGCGGATACATGTTGTAATTAATATTTTTATAGTCTTCAATCTCGACGTATCTATTTTCAAATATTTACGCGAAATATATACACGCGCGCGGAAGCTTGACGATGTAAGAAAATGACACGGCGAAATAATATATCGCCATTAAATTCCGATTTTCACTTCTAATTAGAGATTAGAGAAGCAATCGATGCTCATTTCAGGATATATATAAATAATTTAATGAAAGATTCTAACTTAAAAAAGAAACTAAATATGTAAAAAAATTACATCAAATAGTATAGAAGTTCGTTTAAATTAATTTTAATATATAATATTGATTATCTTTAATCCTAATTTGATCAATTCCTTATTTATTATAGTTTATTTTATAGAATTACATTATTTATTTTATAGAATTAAAAATAAATCATTTACATTACATTAAAAATAAATCAATTAAGTTCATAAAATTAGACAAAAGAATATTCTAAAAATATATAGTAAAGTTCAATAAAGCCATTAAAGTTAAAATAAATTAACATATTAAAATAGCAACAAAAAATATAATATAAATTCTAAAATATTTAATTAAATAATTTTAATAACAAATATTTAGAATTTCAAATTTTTTATAGATATCTTTTAGAAAGCTATTTAAATAAATAAGTAGTTTGCACGATGTTTAAATAAGAATACAATTCTTACCGGTTGGTACGATACCCCGACATCCCTTGTCATCACGCCACACATGGTTCCCATGTCCCTGGTAGATACGCTTTCAGAGTTCTTCAGGTTTCGTAGGGGAGTACATTGTTCTGAAAACGACTGGCTGCGATGCCTGTGTAGGGTGTCATTGTAGGAATTCGTTTTACTCAGCTCGTCCACTTGCCGTAGAAGATTACGCTTCTCCTCTTTCAATACCGAGACTTGCACCTGCGAGAGGAAAAGAAAGAGATTACGTGTATAGTATTAGATAAGCTTAGCAATAATGTAGTTTTTTTTTTATAGAGACTGATAAAATTGCGACGCGTGAGAAAACATGATTTTTAGTACATGCGGAAGTAATAGAAATATTACATCAATTGAAAAAATACTACATAAATTACAGCAATAGAATAAATTCTATGTAATTATATTTTTAGATTAGGTATCAATGAATAGAATAAGGAAATAAATAGAATAAGGAAATAGAATATTCTGCATTTTTTATATTAAATAAAATGAAATTAATACAAAATTGATTAAAAATAAAATACTAAAAATCTTTATCTTCTTTAATTTTATTATTTTTTACGTCAAGTTTATTACAATTGGTAGTAATTATTATACAGTATAAATATGAATATAAATATAAATTCATGAAACATTTTTTTTTAAATATGTGAGAACTTCATATTTTCGCATAGTTTGTGCACTGAATACAACGAGAAGTCGTCATAATAATAAAAACAACGAGATTATGATAAAGCAGCGAGAATCTTACATACGAACGTTTCGCTAGAAACGGAAGAGCTTGTCTGGGTGCAAATTACATGCCGGGCGATGAACGTTACGAAAGCGTAGGTGGGAGAATAGGAAATTTGTGAGAACTCACCTGCAGCATGGGAATCGCCTTGACCTGTTCCTCTAACTCTTTCATTCGTTCCAGAGATGCCGCCATTTGTTCCCTGATATTCTGTAACATATAAAAAATATTATTACTCTCTCTCTTCTTGTTCTTATATTTTACAAAATTGCAT
>Ga0157364_1009351_pt1 | contig 10141 bp, 2 predicted proteins | sample AttsexASBM2_FD_111476 | JGI IMG/M metagenome (GOLD analysis project Ga0157364, IMG submission 111476) | Fungus gardens microbial communities from leaf cutter ant in Ribeirão Preto, State of São Paulo, Brazil - Atta sexdens ASBM2 | ecosystem: Host-associated > Fungi > Mycelium > Unclassified ... | reverse complement strand
GAAAGGAGCCAGAAGTGGTGCCACACAGATAATACAACCTTGGCTTCAACAGATAATGTTGTGCCTAGCCTATGTGTCATGTGGTCATAATTTTGGATGTCAGGAGGTGTCAGAATTGAAGACAAGTGTTATAGAACACTTTGGACACTAACATTTTTCTTTTTCTTTTATCTATTTTTCTTGATTTTATATTTCTTTTCTTTTGAATTTCTTTTTCCTTTTTATTGACGATGAAGAGGCATGTGACATTGTAGTCACATGACAGGTCACATGATGTGACATCATAGGCCTAAAACATGGTAGAAGGATCTGGAAGATGACATCAGGGCACATGATGTACACATGATAGCCTTGAGTAAGATATGAGGTAAACATAAGGTAGTAGCACAGACCAATATGTAACAGTATAAATAGGACTCTAATTTAGCAGAGGCTCCTTGTTGAGTTCTCTTGTGATTTTCCCCACTTGATTGCTTAACTAAGAGCTTTACCACTTGTGTTATCATTGGACTTTGTATCTAGTAGTTGCTACAACAACAAGAGACTTAACTTTTTTTTCTTTCCTATTTTATTTTATTTTTATTTTTATTTTATTTTTTTGGACTTAGGGTTAGGGGTTAGCATGATATTACATATGATTGTCACATATTATCACATATCACAGAAGAATATCATAGAAGATCCTAGAACAAGTAACTGTTACAAACTCAAGATCTTAAAGTTGGTCAAGAATAAGAACCTTGTATTAGTGTTAACACAAGAGAACTTGATAGAGTTCCTAGTACAGAACCATCTACCTTATATACACTAAGTCACTAGTCCATGCTATAGTACCATTAACCTATCCTAAAGGCTATATGTTACCTTAAAGGTAATATATAGTCTTTAGGATTTCTTATTATTTTGATGGTGTGGTCACATGACATGTCACATGATATGAAATCATAGGCCTAGACTTTGGAAAAAAGGACTAGAAGAATGATATCAGAGCACATGTATATGACATAGTGTTCTTATAGAAGATATGAGAGTGAGGCATGGTGGAAGTATGAACAATACATGAATATTAGAGTAAGGTTATTTATTGCTAGCATGGACCATAAGACTTTTGTGTAAATAGTATAGAAATACAACAGAGACTCCTTGTTGAGTTCTCTTGTGATCCCCACATAGATATTCTCTTGTAAGATTTACTGCTTGAAGTCGCTACTAGTCTTTGTGACTAGTGGTTGTCACAACACAGACCTCTCCAGACTGCACACCAAAACTTCTAACTATTTGGATATATCATTAAACTCTTTTTTCCAGACTTTTGCCTTCTAGTGTAAACTGTATCTAACAGAAGATAAATATGTAGTTTAGTATTTCTTGGGCAATAGACTTAGGATATCCTAGAGGTTTGAAGTGCTAGGCTTTTTCACCTAGTTATTTTAACAGTAGCTATGTTTTAAAATATAAAAGTGGCAATCTATTACTGTACATACTTTGAGTAATCAGGTACTATAGGGATTGTTATTCAAACTCTATGGAATTGCTGAGAAATATAGAATTTTGGTCCTTGAATTGATAGGTGATTGGAAATAAAGTATTATCCATACTGGAAGAGTATGAATGTTGGAGAGTATATAACAGTACCCATCTCTTAGAGCTTTGAGGGCTTAGTCCTAGTTATGCAGAAAGTAGTGAGTGTTGTAATTTCTGCTTATAATGGAGAAGGGTCAGGAAACAAATTACACTACTTAAAGTCTGAGAATAGATGAGAAAGAGAGAAAAAGAATAGAAGAAGAGAAAAAAAAAGAAGGCAATGATGAAAAGAATATTGTCAAGTTCACAAACAGTAGACTTAGTTTTTCTCTATTTTACTTTTCATTTTTATTTTCATTCTGTTTTATTTTTTTATTCTCTATTTTTAGAACAACTAGGGTTAGGGTTGATTGGTCATGCTGTCACATCAGTCACAACCTGATGGTGTAGTTACAAGACAGATCATGGGACTGGAGAGAATTTAGTAGAAGATTTGAGAACAGATGATGTCATATAACATGGACACCACATGTTGACCTCATGGACTACACATGCCCGTTTAGGGTAGGGTGCACAGTAATTAGCATGGACCATCTATAGGACTATATAAGGTAGACTAGTTTGTAGAAGAGTTCTCTATTGAGTTCTCTATTGAGTTCTCTTGTGTTTACTCTAATACAAGAGTTTGTTCTTTTACCTAACTCTAAAGGTTTAAGTTCATAACAGATATCAGCATTGGGATAATAAAAGAGAGCTAGGTTTATCCAGGTAGGCTTGGTGAAAATCAGATATGAGATTGGGAATGTAAGTGAGTTTGGATATGAGTAGCCAGTTGGATTCTTCTTTCATAGTTTTGTATCCTAGCCAGATAACTTTGTAAAGTAACTTGCATGTTTGTTTGCAGTCAATTTTTGAGTCTATGATCCAAGAAATCTTATATTCAGTTTTACTATCTATTACAACTGATGGTAGGAGGAGTTTGGATCAACTGTGGAAGATGTTAGATATTACAGGTTTGAGTATGAACATGTGAAATACCAGGTGGACAGTGTATATTAATCTTGGAAGACAAATTATGAAGGAGTGGGTACTAGCTTGACTAATATTTTGAATGATCTTAAATATTTTTCTAATAGCTTTTTTGAAGGTCATGTAGTATGAAAAAACTGGACTTTAACAAATACCTATTGTTCTACTTGGAAGTCCAGCCCTGAGATTCTATGTACATCTGCTAGTTGTTAGTACTATTGTTATGTAGTAGATATTTCTGTTTTTAGAGTATCTTGTAGCTTATTGAGGTCTACAGCAAATTTACAGACACAAAATAAAGTGATGTCTCTTTCTAGGTATATAGTAATGCTTGGATGATAACCTTTATTTTTGAAGGATGGTGATGTACCAGTAGTAGCACTAGATGTATTTTTATATGCAAACTTTGTAAGCAGAAGAAAGTCCAACCAGTTATTCTGTTTGTAGTTGCAGTAGATGTGAAGGTACTATTCTAACATCTGGTTGGTATATTCTGTCTGACTGTTACAATCAATGCCTCCTAGTTATGACATGGACTAGGGTCAAGAGTAATGACAACATGATTGGCTGTGCCACAATTATCTCAGTCAGCACCTCATGTAGTAGGTATAATAACCTTACTTAATCCTTATGTTTTATGACTTACTTTCCTCATGTACAACTGGTGTACTTCTCATGGCTTAATAGTATATATAGCATAGATACTATACTATATTCTTATACTTTACAAATTGAACCTCATTCTATCTCTTACTCAAACCTTTGCCTAAGTTGCAACCTGAGCCAAGCCTAAGGTTGTAACACTAACTATTTTTCTCAAGGTAATATCTGGAAGTGAAATGGAGCCTTGTGTCATATGCAAGTCCACCTGTCCAGAAATAATGTCCCCATGGTGAAACCACCTCCAAATCATACAAGCCCACCTTTCTTGCAACACATCTCATAGCAGTACTGCAACCATCTAGGTATTCCGTCTTCCACGGCAGAGATACTCCTATTTAACTTAGTCTTCTATGACGGAGTTACTCCTGTCAGTATCTCAACACTGAAACCTCTGCTCAGGGTAATAGGAGTTTTACCACTGAAATCCCAAGCATCTCCTATACTATCAGTTTGTATATAAGACTAGTAGTTACATTGTAATTTGCTAGTCTGATAATCGATGAAGATAACCTCTTATTGAACTCGATCTCTGGTGTTCAATGGCAACACACCAATCAGTACTCACTTCCACTTAGACTTTCTTCCCTTTATCTGAAGTTGCAACCATGCAGCAAACAGACAGCGCAGCACATAAGCTAAAGCCAAGGTCATTCCATAAGTCCGCTCATCTCTGAGTCCATTCTGCAGACTTCCACCCTAGTGTGAACCATGCCTGACACCTTGTGTCAAGTGCAGTTCTTAAGGATCTGAAGAAATTTGAGACAAACTTGGATCCACAATTGGAAGTGATGTAGAACAGAACACCATGCTTGGAGAAGATGTGAATTATGAACAGTTCTGCTAGCTCATGTGAAATAATAGTATCTATTGTTGGAACAAATATAGTCTGCTTGGAGAGCTAATTGATAATGACCAGGATTGTGTCATAGCTAGATAAGGCAGGAAGTTCTTCAATAAAATTCATGGAGATCAAGTTTTAGAGTCATTTGGAGATTAGAAGTTGTTTTAATATTCTATAGGATTTATAATACTATGATTTGAACCTCATGCAAGTAACACAAGAATTACAAAAATTTTTAATATCCATGCATAGAAATAGCCAAGTATAATCATGATAGATGAGTTTTAATGTTTTATTTTGTTTGAAATGTCTAGTGAGGATGTGATCATAGTGATATTGAAAAACACATGTGGAGATCATCTTTTGGTGGTACATAGATTTTTCTATTCTTAAGTAGGAGCCTAGATATATTTAACAACCAATATTCCACCAAATAACAGAGATATTCCTGCTGCCAGAATTGAAGACAATGAACTTAGTTTTTATTTTATTTTCTTTCATTTTCTTCTTTTTTCTCTTATGTTTTATTGTTGATCATAAGACAAAGAAGATAAAGTGTGACATTGTCCCAGGTCACACACTCACATGACATGATGGAACAACATAGAAGGTCCTAGATGATGATGATGTTATATGGTATAGTTAACACATGTCAACCTTAAGGCAAATATATGGTTATTTAGAGTAGGGTTGAAGAAGTATAGCATGAACCATTGTTAGTTTGTATATAAGATAGAAAGTTGTATTAGGAACTCTATCAAGTTCTCTTGTATTACTCAATACAAGAGCGGTCTTTTGTCCTAACCCTTGGACCTAAGTCATTACACCTACAGTATTTGATTTTGTATAGCTACTGACTGAATATCACAATCCAAACCATTGCAGTCAATAATAGTAACAGCCCAAAGAATTAGAAAGACTAGGAATGTAGCTCAGAGGGATGTTATAAGCTGACTATGAGTAAAAACAGAACATATATTCTGAGAGTTGATAGAGTTGTAAGTGGCTTCTCCTTCTCTTGGGTAGAAGTTTCCTTTACAAGTAATGATATTTAGCTTGAATTATAGATGTCTTGAATAGAAACAAATAACAACATTGAACTAAGAGAGGAATTCCAACCATCTTGCTTAGCAATAGGAAGAGATTTTGGTGGTTGAGAAGTATTCCAGATTCTTGTAATCTATGATAATGTCTATAGAAAGTTCTGACCTCTCTAGATAATAATGCTATATATAAAAAGCTTCAAACACTGTGAGAAGCTCTTTATTGTGTATGTTGTAGTTAAACTCAGTGATCTTGAATGTGCAAGAGTGAAATGTGACTGGATAAACCTCCTTTCCTTCTATCATGATAAAAATGATAGCTGTAAGAGCATATTCTTATACATTGATTTCTATGATCATCTAAACATTAGAAATTCAGTAGATAAGAATCAGGGTAGAGATAAATACTTTTTTGAGGGTTTTGAATGCTTCAAAGTATGAGAAGTCAAAATTCCAAGAGATGTTTTTCCAAGTCAGTTAGATTAATAGAGTAACCATATTTGAGTAGTTGTGAATGAATTGATAATAAAAATTAACAAATTCCAGAAATGATAGTATATTCTTAATTTTCCTAGGTTCAGGCCAATTTTGAATTGTTTTGATTTTATCAGAAGATATGGATAACCTGGATGGAAACAGAATGTATTCTAAGTATTCTATGAAATCAGAGTAGAACTTATATTTTTCTGTTTTTGTATATAGTCCAGCTTTTCAGAGTCATTATAATACTTTCTTAATGTGATCTTTATACTGAGACATATTGTTTGAGTAGATGAGGATGTTGTTGAGATAAACTACTTGTTATGGTACACTTGAACCCTTATATTTTATTTTGACTTTCTTTTCTTTTTATCTATTTTTCATGATTTGATTTTCCTTTTTCTTTTGTTTTCTTTTTCTTTTATTTCTTGGACAAGGAAGAGGCATATGACTGCAATTACATGATGCATCACATGATATTACATCAGCAGCCTAAAACATTATGGAAAGGATAACAACAAAGTACATGTCTATAGCATGTCAACCTCATAGTATACTTATAGATAATATATAAACTTTAGGATAGGGTTATTTATTGCTAGTATAGACCATGTATCTATCATATAAATAGAGTAGTAATTCATTGGGAACTTCTTGTCAAGTTCTCTTGTAATCCCTATGAGACTCTTATAACTTAAGACTACTTTAGTGTACTATTAATTGTTTTGATTAGTAGTTGCTACAACACTACTACATAGACATTAAGGAGGTCAAGGAAAATATTGTTCATGAACCATTGAAAGGCTGCAGATGTTAGAATCATAAACATTAGACTTCATTTTATTTTATTTTAGTTCTATTTTTTATTTTAAGATCTAGAGTTAGAGTTAGTATGATGTCACACATCTGTCACTGTTACTGTCACAAGTCACAAGATAAAACATGGTAGAAACTTTTAAAAAATGATATCATTATAATATGTTTAACATATGTTGATCTTAAGGATAATATATAGCTCTTTAGAGTAGATTAATGGTACTATAGTATAAACCAGTAGCTTAGTATATAAGGTAAACTAGTCTATACTAGGAACATTATTGAATTTTCTTGTATTACCTAATACAAGATTCTTTCTCTTTGACTTACTCTCAAGTCTTTAAGTTATAACAGTAGGAGCATTAGTCAGACCAAAAGATATGACTATTTATTTTTGATTTTCTTTTCTTTTCAATTTATTTTGGGAGCAAGAGTTAAGAATTAGCATAACATCACATGTTACTGTTACACTGTCACATGATCATATGCTATAAGAAAAATAGTAAAAGATTTTGGAAAAAATAACATTATACAATATATTATATACATGTTGACCTTAAAACAGATGTATGGTTATTTAGAACAGGCTAAATGTTGTGGCAACTACTAGTCACAAAGACTAATAATCACACAAGACAGCAAAACTCTCAGTAGGCTATCAATATGAGGATTATAAGAGAACTTGACAAGAAGTCTCTACTATATCACCACCCTATTTATATAATTTACATGTAGTCTATGCTACTTAATATTTACCCTACCCTCAAGTTTATGCATCATCTATAAGTATACCATATGCACACTATAAGATTGATATGCTGTTGATATGCTCCTTGATATTATCTATCTAGTTTGTTCTAGTCTGCTCTAGGCCTATAATGTCATATCATGTAATATGTCATATGACCACAGTAACATGCCTCTTCATTGTCAATCGAAGAAAAAAAAAATCAAAAGAAAAGAAATATTAAATCAAGAAAAATATTAGTGTTCAAGTGCACTATAATATATAGCCTATGATTAGTAGTTCTAATTAGGTAGTCAATGTAAAATTTTCATATAGGTTGAACTCTTACCAATACTACTTATCTTCTATCATTGCTTACTCTTCCTCAGCTCTCTATTAAAGTATACACTATAGGTAAGTGGTTGCTAGTTGTTCACATTGTACTATTCTACTGTGCATTCTATTCTTTCTAATAGTATTAACCCAATATAAGGTTCTTCCATCTTAACTCTAAGACTTGAGTTATAATAACTCAATACTTACTCTTAAGCTACCCAACTCAGGACTCTCTCTATTCTTTCTTATTCTCTATTTACTCTTGACTGAGAAACAACACCATCTTTTAGTCAAGAAGAAGACACAGCTGAATCTTAAGCTTAAAGAGGATAGTAGCTATTAAAAGGCTTGCTGTGAACATTGGTTACTAAACTCAGGCTACCAGCTAGATGTACTCATTGTTAAATTGGATAGTATTTGTTAGAGCAACCGGGTAAAATCCACAAGGTTTTAACAGAGTTTGATAGTGCTGTAATAGAGTAGTAATAAAAGACTTGATGAATAGAAGATCTACTGAGTTGATAATAGGCTTTAGCAATGTTGTAAACTTAAAATTCATTAGAATAGTAGGTTTTCTTACATCTACCCCTCTTTCTAGATTGCTGCAACTTAAAGCAAAGAACACTGTTTAAAATCTAATACTCTGGAAGTTCACTAAATGAATGAACTATGGAACTGTAGGATTAAGATGATGAAACCTAGCCACTTAATCAGGTATAAATATCTCTTACAATATCAGTGGCTATCTAGAATCTTCTCCACTTTCCACTCTTCTTCTCCATCAATAATGACTAGATCTGGAAAGGTATTAAAATATCTCTTAGAGATAAGATTGTCAGAGAATGCAGTATGCTCAACCATTAGAAACACTAAATATAGTCTTTGCAACATAAGAGAAAGCTTGAGATAATATGACATGAGTCCAACTTATTTTTTTGCTATATGAGGTCTAAGGCATTAGTGAGACAGCTTGGTAGAAGAGCATATCTAAGGAATTCAGAAATATATTGTTACCAGAATAGGATACCAGGGTAGAAATGCATCTATGATTATAGTACTTGTTAGACATGGTTCATATCTTATTATCTGAGACCTGTTAGTAAGCTCTTGGAAGTCAGATTGGCAAGCATGTGTTATCCAGATATGTAGAACACAAATGTCAAGACAACCTTCAGCTTCAGCTTATATACTATGCTTCTACTATTAGTTATACTGGTCATATATTTCAGAAAATCTACTTAGAATAACTCAAGAACAAGTTCACTAGAATGTGGTGAAGTATATTATTGTCAATATCAGAAGACAGTGTCAGTTTTAGTCAATTTTCAGAATAAGATCTATAGTATAATTACTAGCTTATATACTAAGTATTCTACCTATAGTAGTTATCTAGGAATGGAGACTATAAGTGAGTTACTCTGGTTTTAGATGTTTGTTAGAAAAGAGCCAAAAGTAATACTTGTATAGATAGAATAACCTTGGCTTCAATAAATAACATTGCATCTAATTTATTCATTATGTGGTCATAACTTTGGATGATAAAGGAGTTTAGACAAAAATGTTCAAGTGTGGCACAATTCAGGTTGATTATCAGACTGGAGAATAATACATCATAGCTATGTTCTTAAATATGGAAGTAATAATCTAATATAAGAGAAGTGACTCTTCTGAACTCTTTCTTTTCTATATTTTTTGGCTAATTCATAATCCATGACCCTTTCCCACATCCACACTCATCTGCTCATCTGATTTCTTATGTTCTAGACCTTCTTAAACTACATACTAATTGTTACAACTCAAAGACCTTAGGGTTGGTCAATGAATAGAACCTTGTATTGGGTTAACATAAGAGAACTCGATAGAGAACTCTTTACAGGATGGTCTACTTTTTATACTAAAAGTACATGGTTCATGCTATGTACTCCTAGCCTACTCTAAACAGCCATGTATATACCTCAAGGCCAACATACATTGTGTACATTGTATGACATCATTCTTCTAGCATCTTCTATATCTTTCTTCTTGTGTCACATGACTAACTCTAACCCTAAGTTCTATAAATATAAAAATACAAAAATAAATTGAAAATAAAATAAAATAAAATAAGAAAGAAAATAAGAAAAAACCAAGTCCATACTTTTTGTTCTTGATACTAATACTTCCAACTATTTAGATATGTTATTAAACTCACTTTTCCACACTTCTCTGCTCTTCTGCAACACTCTGTAGTCTTCTAAAGTCTTTTAACATTATTTGCACATCTACTTATCTTCTTTCCCATACTCTAGAAGTATTTGCTAAACACTTTGGCTCTCTTCCATTTCAGTTGCTCTATTTTAAACTATTTCTGATTATTTAAGTATCATCATTCCTTGCTTATGTAATTAGAATTCTAACACATTAGAATAGATCTGTTAATATATAGAGTAGTTGTTACCTTTAGGAATCTTCATTCTATTCTCTTAGAATTTTCTAGAGATGAATATGTAGTTTAGTATTTCTTAAACAATAGACTTAGGATTTCCTGGAGGTTTGAAGTACTAGGCCCTTCTACCCAGTTGCCCTAACATCTAACATTTACTGTTGTACATACTCTAGGTAGTCAGTCACCATAGGAGTTATTATTTAGACTCCACAGATTGATGAGAAATACAGATGTTACAAACTCAAGACCTTAGAGTT
>Ga0157364_1009350_pt1 | contig 10142 bp, 3 predicted proteins | sample AttsexASBM2_FD_111476 | JGI IMG/M metagenome (GOLD analysis project Ga0157364, IMG submission 111476) | Fungus gardens microbial communities from leaf cutter ant in Ribeirão Preto, State of São Paulo, Brazil - Atta sexdens ASBM2 | ecosystem: Host-associated > Fungi > Mycelium > Unclassified ... | reverse complement strand
GAAAGACAAACGGCCGCAATACAATGAGAGACACGATAAAGTGATTTTGCAGCATGACAATGCTCGACCCCATGTTGCGAAAGTGGTCAAGACATACTTGGAAACGTTGAAATGGGAAGTCCTCTCCTGGGAACTCCACCTGCCGTATTCTCCAGACGTTGCTCCCTCTGACTATCACTTGTTTCGATCAATGGCACACGGCCTGGCTGACCAACACTTCCGTCTTATGAAGAAGTGAAAAATTGGATCGATTCGTGGATAGCCTCAAAAGATGACCAGTTTTTTCGACGCGGGATTCGTACGCTACCCGAAAGATGAGAGAAAGTAGTGGTCAGCGATGGACAATACTTTGAATCATAAATGTATAACCAGTTTTTTACAATAAAGCCTCGAATTTCGGGAAAAAAACGGCGGAAGCAAAGTTGTACATCTAATAGTATAAGTGGACAATAGAGTGGGGGGAGGGAAGCGTTGAGGAGCAAGTGGATACGCCAGAGAAATTTAATCCCCTAATTTTTTTCTAAACAAACACTTAAATATTCACTTGATTATATAAATGTTATAGTTATGCATTTTTAGAATCAAGAATCAAATGTCAATCAACCTTCCATATTGATTTAAATTGTATGATATAAGATTTGTTTTTTTATTATATGCAATCTTTCGGCTAATGTTTTCTTATTCAGAATGATCAAAGTATTATAAATGCATCTTTCTATGTATGTTTTTTCAGGTTCTTTAAGAGAACGCGGACGTTCGTGCATGATTTCGTGTCGCGCGCGGATCACCGCTGTGTGAGTAATATTTTTTATTTGTTTCTGTTTTTTTTTGTTGCTTTATTTAGAGATAGTTTGATTGCCCGATTTATCAGTTTATCCGCGAAGGGGGCGCTGAACAAAAAAAAACTTAGAAAACGGACGATGAGTCAAAGCTCTACAACATATCCAAAGCTCATTAAAAATCGATGAAAGTCAATTTCAACGAATTCCTTATAAGTTTATATAGATTCTTTCAGAAGGTCACTTCAAGCTGTAATACAGCCTCTCCTGTGATCTTGATGATAAGTTAATGTTAAGTAAAAACGAAATTTTCATTTGCTGAACAAGTAGAACGCTCTTCATTTATCAGAAAAAGCTCAGCAAAATTCAATAAGAGTACAAGCATTATATATTGAACGATATCCAAATCGGATGCATTCTTCACATTGTATGTTTCAACAAATTTGTAAAAAATTAAGAAAAACCGGAAGCTTGACTACATGAAAATTTGTTGAAAAAAAAATGACGACAAAGTAAAGACAACGAAATGTGTTTGAAATAATGAATGCTAATCCTTAGATTAGTTCAAGATAGAACGTGAGTCAAGCATTAATAAAAAAAAACATATTCTTACGAATTCTTGCTCAACATAAATTCTATCCGTATCGTATTAATCTTCACAAAGATTTACACAGTACGGATTTTGAAAATCATATTACGTTCAGTCAGTGGATGCAACATCAAATGCACTTTAACAATGATTTTTTTTTCATTAATATTATTCACCGATGAAGCAAGCTTTACTAATTATGTAAACTTGCATACTGTGCATTACTGAATGAGAATCCGCACTGGTTAAAATATGTGACAATGTTCGGTAAATGTTTGGTGCGATATCATAAACAACAAATTAATCCATCGGACCATATTTCATCAACAACACTTAGTAACATAATAACATAATAACATAAAATATAATAATTTTATACGCAACGATTTCAGAATTTTATTGGAAGTACAATTGAAATATTCACTGAATAATGTAGTATATAAAGTGGATGCCCCCGCACATTATGAACGTAGAGTAAAAGCTACACTCAAAGAAATCTTCCCAAATTCATGGATAAAACGCGATGGACCGATTTCATAGTCAACTCATTCACCTGATCTAATATCGCTAACTTTTTTTACGAGAAAAAACATTGTTATTTAGAAGTGCCAACCACACTAGAAAATATGAAGCAACGAATTATTGCAGCATGTGCGACAATCGTAACGTAAAAAATGATTTATTTTAAAACATGAATCTTTATACTTTTTGTATCGAAACAGTTTCTGTCTTTTTACAACCTTTTTAATTCTTCTGATACTTTGAAGATAATTGTTTAAAATTTATTTATTAGGTTTCCGCGATTCTCTCTGTTCTCGTGGAAAATTTATGAATTATTTTTTCTGCGTAATTAGATAACAACTTTTTAAATAACACAACAAATTAAATATTGATAATTATACTCAAATGATTAAAATTCAATTTTTCTAGTTGACAAATTTAACTGATAAGTTTCTGAAATAGCCAAATCGCGGGACTAGAAGGTCAACCGTTGTCCAATAAATCTCTTACAGAAAATTTTTTATTATCAGAGTTTGACGCTGCTTGAGCGCATCCGGATCTATATAAGACCAATTAAAACTTCCAATCGAATTCTTTCATCTAATTTTATTCCCAGAAGACGCTAATTCAATTATCAAAAACAAAGAAAGGCATAGTCCTCCACATGTATAAATATATGAGTCCTCCACGAACCTAGTTGTCATTATAATTTGATCAGTCAATGGGGTAACATTTATTGTAAAGTGCGAATTTCTCGCGTTAATGAACTCGCCAAGTTCGTTTTCCAAGACTTGGACACTGTCCTGAGACTTCACCAAGAAGTTCTGGACATCCAGAGTTTCAGTGAAGACTTCTGTTTTTTGTCAACTTCTTTCAACGCAACAGTAAGAAACAACTTTTTATAATTTAATTTAAATTTATTTGACCATCTATGCTTACTCGCTTCCTTTTCCCTCTCTTTCTTTTCCTATATATATATATATATATATATATATATATAGAGATTCCTAAAGTCATGTCATCCCCTCTATTTCTTTTTTTTTCCTTGATTATTTGCAGTGGTAAAAATGGATTACAATCCTACTTCCAAACGTCCGACTAATTCCATCAAACAATTCCTTTGAATTTGAGTTTCTTTTCTCCTTCTATTCTCCAATTAAAAATCCGAATTTCCTGTTACTCCTCGGTCCTTCTTAAAGATAATAGAACAATTTTCACGTCATTAGAAAATGTAATCCGCTCCGTACATCCCATCTCCCCTTAATTCACGCACACTCATACAAATACCTACACTAACACTCAGAATTGATAAAAACAGAACACCTACACGATTTAGGCAATTATTATAAAATCTTTATGTACGTATGTATGTACACACATGTAAATATTAGACTGACAAAGAAAAAAAAAAATTTGTTTTAATTGGCTTCTTAGTTCAAAATTTTATGCCAAAAGAATCTCTAAATTTTTTTTTAATATTAAAATTTACAGGTCGCTTAGAGAACGATTTTTAAATTAAAGTTTCGATTTTCCTTAATATAAGTTTGATTTGATGCAAAAATGGCTTAATTCAAATCTTAAACGTGGTATTATATGTCTTTTTGGTCGCTGAACACGATGCAATAATTCATTTAGCTCTATAATATACGCCTTAAGAAATGCAGCTAGATCAATGAATGTGAAAAAATGATCAAATTTTGAGATCAAAATCGATTTTAGCAAGATTCCAAACGTTTAAATGATCGTTACTCTCTTAAAATTATAGATCTGTTCACTCAGAACAAAATACAGAACAATTGCATTTAACTGTATTAGAAAACATTTTTAAGGATAAAAAAATTTTTTTACAAGTTTTAAAATATATCACTTTGTATTTTGAAATCTTCAAATCAAATGCTTCAATTTAATGATAAAAAACTCTTTATTAGAAAAAACGAATGAAATGAATATATAATGAAAAAATATATTACGTAATATGTAGTTTATTTCAATTAATTAAATCATTTAATGAATGATTAATATTAATATTAATTACCTTCAATTAATTAAATCATTCAATGAATTGCCTTTGCCATGCATTGAATCTTGGTATGAAATATTGTCTCATAATAGATAGAGAGGACCTAACTGAACCGAAAAGTTTTGTACATTTTTGCACAATAGTTAACGAGATATTAATGTTTGAAGATAGCCGAATACGCATGTCCGCCCGATCTACTATATCCGAATGTATAGCTCATCGAGCATGGTGCGCGAGCCGCGGGAAGCGGGGATGGTCTGGCAGGAGAGCGTCATAACACAAACAGCGCGCCTGCTAAACCATCCTTGCCCACGATCCGCGCGTCATGCGATTGGTACATTCAGTAATTAACTGTTATACAAATTGCAAAATAGTAAAAGATTTTTCGACTCAGTTCGATCCGCTCTACCTGCTTATGATGGGTGATGCTATTTTTTAGGGACATCTTGTATATCTTTCAATAATAATGTAATATCAATAATCAACGAAAACACAATGTTTTAAAAATGAACTATCAAGACGTGTAACGCAAACACTAGTCATAAAAACACTAGTCATCAAAAGGAGATTGGTCCATGGAGACATTTGTCATGAGAACATTTGTAATGATGAGAACAACATATCCAAAATTTAGCTAATTTCATAAGATTGTATGAGGCTTTTAAAAGAAGAATAAAAAGGAGTAAAAGATAAATTAAGACTAAAAATCTACTTTAAAAGAACTGTTTTTGAGTTGAATAATTTTTCCATATACATATTTTGCATATAGAAAACTAGAATACATAAAAAGGTGGATAAAATTGAAACTTTTCTTGTCACTTTGTGGAGTTGTCATGTATCCTAAAAAATTTTCAACTTCCTAATTTAAAATCTTTACTACAAAATCGTTTTTTTTATTTTAAGCGTTTCTAAGATTGTTTGTTACTGAGGATTAAATGAAAGGAACATTTTGACTTTAATTGCTCATAATTCTGTTAAAAATCATTGTCAATTAAAAAAGCGGATTCTGAAAGCTTTGTTCTATCAATGGAATTATCAATTTTGTTTAGAAACATAGGATAAGTATGCCATCAATGGCCCCTAAGTTAATTAATTTATAACAATTCTATTTTTACGCCAAAAAACAAATTGTACATAATTGCATGAAAGTACATAATTGTATATATATTTTCGAAAATTTTTTATTTTAAGATATTATTTTTGAGAAAAAATTTATTCACCTTGTGAGATTAGAATGAAAATTTACTATTATTTTTTTTATGAGTACTAGATTACGTTGCCACTAATTATCCATCACTAAACCATCAAAATCGAACATTAAACAATTACATTTCAAAGTATTGGATCAAATAATAAAATATAATGTTTACTTAAAATATAATTATTAAAATTATTCTTGGAAGAATTCTTATATTTATTATAATACAATAATATATTACAATAGTTGTATTAAATAAAATTCAAATAAATACAAATTAAGAGCTATTATAGAGCTATTATAGAGTCTAGCTAATTAATTTATGTCAAATTTTATATTTGACATAAGTTAATCAGCTAGGCTTTAAAAGCTTTTAATTTGTATTTATTTGAATCTTATATTTACGTATACAAATTTTAAAATTTATAAATTAAACAATACATATTTTTTATATAAAATAATCGAAAAAATTATGAAACACAATAAATATTCAGATAGCAATTGCGCGTAACACATAAAATTGTCTACGTAAAATAATAAAATATAATATACACTTTATAAAATATAATATAAACTATAATATAAATTTTTATAAAGAAACAGAAAATAATTACACACAGAACTGTTTTATGTTTTATTATTGGAAACATTTCTTACGACAATAATTGCTATATCCATTTGTTTCATACAATGTGCCATGGATTAACTTTTGATCTGTCCATGTAATCCATTCATGGTAATGTATCAATTATTACAAAATCTATAATACTGTGCCTAAATGTAAATAGTTGCCGAAAGTAAAATATTCCGGAATATTTTTAAGTGTATATCTTCAATTTTAATGGATTATTGAAATTAATAAGGTATATTTCCATTAAATATATTTGATCAAAGCTTTTTAACGAGCGATTACAGTTAATTTATAAGATGAAATTTACTTTAATACATAAGTGCAATAATATAAAATTCAAACGTTTCGATTTATAAAGTCTTCCTCAATGATAACAAATAATAATAAATAATAACATTTTTATAAAAAAGTAATACAATATACTAAAATTAATTAAATAATTGAATTCCTTATAGTTGCATATAAAAATTAATTATAAAGGGGCTAATATGGAGTCAAGTGGTACGCAAGTAATGCGCGAATTCTTTCTAAATTATTTAATAGGTGTCATTTAATAGGTGATATATAATATATACAAATATTAAGTTTGGGAAAAAGTTCGTGGCGTTTTTTTAACGGGAAAAACGTCACGAACTTTTTCCCACCTAATAATATACATTGAAAAATCAATTAAATATAAATGAAAGCATTCAAGCCAACGCTGGTTTTTATTGCAATTATTCTAAACATATTGTTATATAAAATGAAATGAAAAAATTAATCAATTTCAAAAACAAGAAAGTTGGAAAGTAATCGATAAACACATCAGAAAGACTCATTACTGCGTATGAACGACTGATTCAAGTCACTGGGTGATTAATGTTATATTTTTTCATTTATCTCGGAAAATTACTAGCTAAAAACAAAAAGTGACTCACTGTGTCTGATACTGGCCAACATTATCAGGAGCCGATTCTTGAATTATTTTTATAATAATGTTTGCAATATGATGCTTTGAACATGATGAGCGCCCTTATATTTGCTGGATAATTAATTATAATCTTAAAATTGTTTGATTAATTAGTTCTCCATATTCTATTTTACGATATTTCCTAATCTTTTTTTCTTTCCTTTTTCTTTCACTCTTTTTGGTTTTAATTCCGACATTTAAATTCTCGATGTAAGAGAGCTCACCGTGACAGGATAACTATAATATTATTCAGTTTTTAATCGAAATGATAGTTTATGTTGTCTCTGAGGAAGGCTCAAAAGTGAGTTGAAACATGTAAGCGCGTTTCAATGAATAAAGAAGTTTCACACTTCCGTAGGTATATTATTTGTGCGATATTATTTATCTTCTACGCTTGACCTACTGTCCGTATCCTTTCCAATGTTCTTTGATTTATAAGGAGTCTTGATTAGTTTGATTTCTTATATGAATAAAATTATTTCGGAAATGAAAGATCAAGGAGTTATTAAGGAATCTGATAGCCCACATGGACATAACTTATGGTTAGTTTAAAAAAAGGACAATAAAGTTTTATGGACTATCGCAAGATAAATGCAGTAACCATCAATGATTTCTACCCATTATCCAGGATAGACGATATCCTCGATCAATTAGCATGTAAGTAATGTTTGGTTCATTACTTTAGATTTAAAAAGGGGATATTGGATACAAATAAAAGTCCGGAAGATAGAGAGAAAACATTTTCAGTAACGGTTTATGGCAATTTAGAGTTATGCCTTTTGGTTTATGTAATGCTCCTGCAACATTTGAAAGAGTAATGAAAAATTTTAAGAAAACTTCTTTATAAAATTTGTTTAGTTTATCTCGACGATATAATTATCTTTTAAAGACCTAGAAGGCCAATTAGCGCACTGGAAAGAAAGAACTACAGGAATATGATTTCGAAATCATATATCGTAAAGATCTTTCATATAAAAACGCGGACGGATTATCGAGGCGACCATGCGCGAGTGTCGTTATTGCGCTAATGTAGAGCTGAAAGACGCCGCAAAACAAAAAATTCTGTTAGACGGATAGTTTTAATTGAAGAAAATTTTGAAGAAGAAAGAATGGTGAAGAGAGTTTGGAAGATCCATGCATTTCATTATTTCCAAAAAGGAGAGCAATGTCGGCAAGAAGTGGCAGCGCGATCAAAGGTATTTATTGGTCCTACTAGGACTCTCTAGAGGTCAGAGGCGGTTCTGTTCAAGAGATGAAAGGCTCCTAATTCGAAAAAGGTGGTTTTTCAATTAACTGTACCTAGAGGGCGCGTGAGCCAGATCCTGGAGGAAATGCATAACTCTCCTACTGGGGAGCATTTCAATGTCAATAAAATAAGGTACAGAAGCGGTTTTATTAAACGATGTGTAAGCAAGACGTGGAGGAATGATATAGAACTTGCAAGATATGTGTAGCAAGGAGAAGTCCACCCAGAAAAAGGAAATCTCTTTTGCAGATATAACGTTGGCGCTCCATTCCAAACTGTCCAGATGGATACATTCGAACCTCTACCAGAAACTTCTTTCGGCAATAAGTATTTACTAGTCGTTGTTGTTTTATTAAAGTAAGGGTACAAGTTTTTCCTTTAAAGAATGTTAGATCCAAAACTATTGCGGAAACGTTCTTAAACCAAATTATTTTCAAGCATGGAGTTTCTCTAGAAGTTCACATCGATCAGGGAAGAAATTTTGAGTCGAGAATCTTCCGCTAACTAGGAATCACGCATACTAGGAATCAAGAAAATGAGAACAATCGCTCTGCATTCATAGTCGGACGGGCAAGTGAAACATTATAGTATCATCTTGGATTATTTGGTTTGAATTTCGCTTTGGACTTTTTGATTGAAATTCGTTTCCAAGAATTAAGAGGATTGGGACCCTGTGTATCTGTTGGTGTACAGGTCTGCCAAGCATGAAGCTACGGAAATGACCCCAGCAAAGCTGTATTTCGCTCAAGATCTTCGTTTATTTTGACCATCGATTTATTACGTACAGTTTTCCTGAAACTGAAGAGATTGATTCTCTTGAAACCTGTTTAGGAAAGGAAATTAGGAGAGATCCATGAAAATGTAAGGAAAAGAGTTGATATCAGATCTTCGCAAACAAAGTCCTGATATGATCAAAGGGCCAGACAAATCCATTTCAAAAAAGGGCAGAAGGTTTGACTGTATAATCTTCGGAGAAAAAAAAGAAAGAACTTCAAAGCTACAGAGCAATTGGGAAGGTCCATATTGTATAGTTAAGAAATTAAATGACGTTGTATACTGTATTCGCAAGTCGAACAAATATAAAAATAGTACATTCAAATAAGCTAGCACCTTATGCGGAAAGACGATCAGGTTCATAATTATAATGTATATTATATATAATGTATTATAATAAAATCGATGCTAAGTTTCACGATATAAGCTGCGCGATAATAACTTTTTCAATTACAGAGAGAGAGAGAGAGAGAGAGAGAGAGAGAGAGAGAGAGAAAGGAGGGGAGGAAGAAAGAGAGGGAGGAAGGGAAGAGTCTTGATGGATTCGTGCCAGTGACATGGAGGAAAGAGAACTTTTTTTTTTTTAAGAAGACCGTTCCTCTCGCGGTTTTTTCGCAGGACAGTGGGCAAATGCCGAGGCGAGAATTGGGGGCAGAGGTACTGTGATACAGTTGGATCCCCCTCCCTCCCCTCGTCCGAAAAAAGAATCAAGTACTCAAGACTTCAAAAGACGAGGCAAAAAGATTCTAGATTCCTTCGCGAAGAGGGGATGCCCAAGCGAGTTCCGTTCCTCCGGAGGATTAGCTATCCTCCGGGGAGAAACTGAAGAAGAGTCCTGCTCAGAAGGGAAGAAAACTCAGGAAGCCTTAAGTACGAAGGATTGGGATCAGAGCTCCAAAAGACTGTAGCAGCAGCGCAATAAGGAGCAGAAAGTTGGTCGAGGGCTCTGAAATTTTTTGAGATGCTGAACTAAAAGTCTCGAAGAAGTTGTGATTGTCGGGATGACAATCTTAAAGAAGGGTAGCAGTGTTATGCCCGTGTTTTGCTAATGCCGGTGATGTAGCGAAGAGTACGCGTTGCCAAGACGATTAGGCATTCGTCTAAACAAGATAATCAGATGTGATTTGGATGTGACTTGTCAGCGCGTACGGATGTATCTCTTGATTGCTCCATTTAACATCTTTCGCGATGTTTTGCATTAAAATGTTTTGCATAAACGTTTCTTGTTCTTTTTCTTCATTCGTGTTATTTCGGCGGTTCGAAAGTGCGTGTGCGCGTTTACGAGCGCGACCTCGTAAATCGATCATGCAGGCGTAACAATATTAGGTATATAACTTTGCTTCCGCCGTTTTCCTATAGATGGCTTTAGCGGTAAGTGGTGGTCAAAATAAATAGATCATAGACGTCATACAATAAACTTGGGCATCTGTCAACATAACCCCATAGAAACATTAG